>ERZ1036420.117-NODE-117-length-107294-cov-5.203340_pt1 | contig 107294 bp, 85 predicted proteins | sample MGYA00514220_ERZ1036420 | MGnify/ENA primary metagenome ERZ1036420 (study PRJEB33795, sample SAMN09464938) | human gut metagenome | host: Homo sapiens | place: USA: Stanford, California | collected 2016-10 | study: EMG produced TPA metagenomics assembly of the...
TCTACAGAGGGTGTCTTTCTTTTGTGCAATATTTTGGATTTGATCATTTATAGTTATTCTATTGTTTTTTCACCAAAAAAACTATAAAATATAAAAAAGCACAAGACTTTTTGTGCAGTTTTGCTGTCATCCTCTACATTGAGGATGTGGATTTAAATCCCGGCTTTTGTCTCATGCTGGAGAATATAGACAGGTCATCCTCTACATTGAGGATGTGGATTTAAATATGACATCAAAGTAAAGGACAATATAGCAGTTCCCGTCATCCTCTACATTGAGGATGTGGATTTAAATGTGCTGGGCCGTAAGCGGATCCTTGTTCCGATTAGTCATCCTCTACATTGAGGATGTGGATTTAAATACTTTATTTTCTATGAGTGCACCGACGCTTTCAGTGTCATCCGCTGCATTGGGGATGTGGATTTAAATTGATCGAATAGATAAAGACGCAGATGATTATGGCGTCATCCGTTGCATTGAGGTCGACGAACTAAATAAACCTAGAAAAGGAGAAGGTATCAGTGGGACTTGTCATCTTCTATGTAAAGTGTGGAAATTAAACTACCAGTGACAGCAGGCAAGTGTTGCAATAGAAATGGTCACCCTCCTAAGCAAAGCTATAGCTTAAACTGGACTTTTTATCATCCAACCTACCAACCCACCATCGTCACCCCTACCCAACCACCTCAAACCATCCGTCGTCATCCCCAAAAATACTCACACTACAAGGAGGCCCACCCATGATCACCCACATAAAAATCCGCGGCGCCCGCGTCCACAACCTGAAAAACATCAACGTCGACATCCCTCTCAACAAAATCGTCGGAATCGCCGGCGTCTCCGGATCCGGGAAATCCTCCCTTGCCCTTGGCGTCCTGTACGCGGAAGGTTCCCGGCGGTATCTGGACGCGCTGTCCACCTATACCCGCCGGCGCATGACCCAGGCGGCAAAAGCGCCTGTGGACGAAGTCCTCTACGTGCCGGCGGCACTTGCGCTCCACCAGCGCCCCGGAGTGCCGGGCATCCGCAGTACCTTCGGCACCGGTACGGAACTTTTGAACAGCCTTCGCCTGATGTTCTCGCGTCTGGCAAGCCACAGATGCCCCAACGGTCATTTTCTTCCTCCCACGCTTGCAGTTGCAGCCGGTCAGGAACTGGTCTGTCCGGAATGCGGCGCCAGATTTTACGCTCCGTCGGCGGAAGAACTCGCCTTCAACAGCCAGGGCGCCTGCCGCACCTGCAGCGGAACCGGCATCGTGCGAACCGTCGACCTTTCCACCCTTGTGCCGGACGATTCCCTTTCCATCGACGAAGGCGCTGTCGCTCCATGGAATTCTCTGATGTGGTCATTGATGACAGATGTCTGCCGGGCGATGGGCGTCCGCACAGACATTCCTTTCCGTGATCTTTCAGAAAAAGAAAAGGACATCGTTTATCACGGGCCTGCCGAGAAAAAGCATATTCTCTACAAAGCAAAAAACTCCAATCAGGCAAGCGAACTTGATTTCACCTATTATAACGCAGTCTACACCGTGGAAAATGCTCTGGCGAAAGTCAAAGATGAAAAAGGGATGAAACGGGTGGAAAAATTCCTGAAACAGGAAGTCTGCCCGGACTGCAATGGAACACGACTGTCAGAAGAGGCAAGAACGCCGAAGCTCCGCGGAATCAGCCTTGATGAAGCCTGCCGGATGACTCTGTCTGACCTTTCCCGTTGGGTAGCGGACGTTCCCGCATCCCTCCCTGAAGAAATGCGTCCGATGGCGGACATTATCTGTGAGTCCTTCCAGACAGCCGCCAGGCGTCTGATGGAGCTGGGTCTTGGATATCTCACCCTTGACCGGGCATCCTCCACGCTCTCTACCGGCGAACGTCAGCGCATGCAGCTTGCGCGCGCGGTCCGCAACCGTACGACAGGGGTCCTCTATGTTCTGGACGAACCGTCCATCGGCCTGCATCCGTCCAATCTCGATGGACTGACCGGCATTATGAAGGATCTGATCGCCGATGGTAATTCTGTTGTGCTTGTAGACCATGACACACAGATCCTTGCCGCAGCCGACTGGATCGTTGAAATGGGACCTGGCGCCGGCGCCGACGGCGGCAGGGTCATTGCAGAAGGAACCGTCTCAGATCTTTCAGAAAATCCAGCTTCCATTATTGGTCCTTTCCTGTCCGGCGCAGCGGAAATTCATATGAGAAATCGGTCAACGACAGAGGAACCGTTCAAAGAAGGAACCATCTGCCTTTCCACCTCCCAGATCCATACGGTAAAGCCGCTGGATGTCAGGATTCCAAAGGGAAAGCTGACCGTTGTCACCGGCGTCTCAGGTTCCGGAAAAACGACTCTGATCCTGGAAAGTCTTATTCCCGCGCTGGAGGCGGTTCTCCAGAAAAGAACACTTCCGGACCACATCCGTTCCGTTGAAGCCGACGGCATCCAACAGGTAAAGCTGATCGACGCCACGCCGATCGGCATCAACGTCCGTTCCACCGTCGCCACCTATGCCAATGTACACGACGAGCTCCGGAAAATATATGCAAAAACTCCGGATGCAAAGCAGGCAGGATACAAAGCGGGCGATTTCTCCTATAACACCGGACGGCTGCGTTGCCCGGTCTGTGACGGAACCGGAGTGATCAGTCTCGATGTACAGTTTCTGCCTGACGTGGACATTCCCTGTCCGGAATGCAGAGGTTCCCGGTACGGAAAAGCCGCGGAGCATATCCGGTACACGGCACAGAACGGGCAGACATACTCCCTGCCGGATTACATGGCTATGGATGTAAATACCGCACTGAAAGCCTGCGCAGGAATGAAAACGGTTGTTCAGCGGCTGAAGGTCCTTCAGGAACTCGGTCTCGGATATCTGACTCTTGGCGAAGAAACGCCCGGTCTTTCCGGCGGCGAAGCCCAGCGGCTGAAGCTTGCCAGCGAGATGGGGAAAGCGCAGTCCGATTCCGTCTTCATTTTCGATGAACCGACCATCGGCCTGCATCCGCTGGATGTACAGACTCTGCTCGGCGTCTTCCAGACATTGATCGAACATGGAGCAACCGTGATCGTCATTGAACATGATCTTGATGTGATACGCAATGCAGACTATATCATTGATATGGGCCCCGGCGGCGGCTCCGACGGCGGCACGATCGTTGCCGCAGGAACACCGGAGACAATAAAAAACACGGCACAAAGCTATACCGGAAAATATCTTTGAATTTTCATTTCTACAGAACTGCGGGAAATTGGACCAAAAGATACCGTCGGAAAATAGATCATTCCAAACAATCCGGAGACATTTTTCAGATGCCTCCGGATTTCTTATAATTCTTCCACAATTTTCAATTCCAGAACCAGCACAGCCCATTATAAATGTACTGTTCCGCATATTCCCCGTTATGTGTCCCGCCTTCCTGTACGCGGAACGCCAGATTCCCCTCCTTCTCATTGTCCGCTTCGACAAAGTTTCCATCGGAAGTCTCCAGCATCGCCTCGATCTGCCGCGCAAACGCAGAATAGGCAAAATCATCCGTTCCGGACATTGCATAAATAAAGAAGTCTTCCGGACCATACCCGGATTCCGTGACAATCTGACTCATAAAATCTCCGTCCGTGGTAAAACTTCCACTCATGGGCATAAAATAATAAAAATCATCCAGACAATACTGAAAAGTATGCCAGGTTGCCACCGATCCCATGGAGAATCCACCAAATCCCCGATGCATCCGCGAGGCCGCAACCCCCTCCGGCGACGTATCCTCCGCATAAGAACTATACCGTCCCTCCACCGCCGGAATCAGATCATTGACCAGCTCATTATGATAATTATCCGTCAGCCGAAGCACCAGACTGTAACTGGAACTGTCCTCCGGGCTCGTGTTGTTGTAAGTAGGGCAGACAATGATCATCGGCTGCATCCGTCCATCCTGAATGGCATGATCGATCACATGCTTCAGGGTTCCTTCCTGCTGATCCGCCGGAGCATCATAACCTTCCGGAATCTGCTCCAACGTTTCCGGAATTGAACGAGCAGCACCTTCACTCGACTCTCCCACATCTGTATCCGCTTTCCAATCCGTTTCCGAATCCTCCCGCCGCTCTCCTTCCGAAGAAACGTTCTGTTCAGAAACCTCCGGTTCCCCTGTATTTTCCTGCCGGTTCGAACACCCGCTGCAGACCAACACCAAACCCAGGCGGCTTTCGTCCCCCATTTTCATTTAGGGGCTTTTCGAACCCCAAAATTGGTGGTACAATAGTTACCATGATTCAAGTGTCCGAACATCCGGAAGCCGGAAGGCACCCACACATGAATCTTACTACGAAAATTCATATGGAACGGAGAAAATCATTATGAAACTTACGACCGTAAGAGAAATTTACAAAAACCGTGAAGCCTTCCTGGACAAGGAAGTGACCGTCGGCGGATGGGTGCGCAGCGTGCGTGATTCAAAAACCTTTGGTTTTATCGTCCTCCACGACGGAAGTTACTTTGAAACGCTTCAGATCGTATACCATGATAAAATGGCAAACTTTGACGAAGTCTCCAAGCTGAACGTAGGCGCCGCCATCGTTGTCAAAGGTACGCTGGTAGCGACACCGAACGCAAAGCAGCCGTTTGAGATCCAGGCAGAGGAAGTCACCCTGGAAGGCGCTTCCGCTCCGGATTACCCACTGCAGAAAAAACGCCACTCCATGGAATTCCTGCGCACAATCTCTCATCTGCGTCCGCGCACCAATACCTTCCAGGCGGTATTCCGTGTACGTTCCCTGTGCGCTTATGCGATTCATCAGTTTTTCCAGGAGAGAGGATTCGTATATGTCAATACTCCTCTGATCACCGGAAGTGACTGCGAAGGCGCCGGCGAAATGTTCCAGGTAACCACTCTGGATCTTGAGAATGTTCCGAAAAACCAGGATGGTTCCGTGGATTTCACACAGGATTTCTTCAACAAAAAAACAAGCCTGACCGTCAGCGGCCAGCTCAACGGCGAAACCTTCGCCCAGGCATTCCGCAACATTTACACCTTTGGTCCGACCTTCCGCGCGGAAAACTCCAACACCACCCGCCATGCGGCTGAATTCTGGATGATCGAGCCGGAGATGGCTTTCGCAGACCTGCAGGACGATATGGATCTTGCCGAGGCGATGCTGAAATACGTGATCAATTACGTTCTGGAGCACGCTCCGGAAGAAATGAATTTCTTCAACTCCTTCGTGGACAAGGGACTGCTGGAACGCCTGAACCATGTGGCAAATTCCGATTTCGCACATGTAACTTATACAGAGGCCATTGAACTTCTGGAAAAGAACAACGACAAATTCGAATACAAGGTATCCTGGGGCTGCGACCTGCAGACCGAGCACGAGCGTTACCTGACCGAACAGATCTTCAAACGTCCGGTATTCGTAACCGACTATCCGAAGGAAATCAAAGCCTTCTATATGAAGATGAATGACGACAACAAAACTGTTGCCGCTATGGACTGTCTGGTTCCGGGCATCGGCGAGATCATCGGCGGCAGCCAGCGTGAGGACGATTACGACAAACTGGTTCAGAGAATGAAAGAGCTGGGACTCAACGAAGAAGACTACGACTTCTATCTGGATCTGAGAAAATACGGTTCCACACGCCATGCCGGCTTCGGTCTGGGCTTTGAGCGCTGCGTCATGTATCTGACCGGTATGGGCAATATCCGTGACGTCATCCCGTTCCCGAGAACAGTAAATAACTGTGAACTGTAATTTTTTTGTTTGTCCAAAACTTCAGCAAAAAAAGTAAAATACTTTTCCTGTTGACAAATAAAAATTCCTGTGATAAGGTAATTAGCATGAAACAGGCAAAGATGTCAGAACGACATCTTTGCCTGTTTTTTTTATTTCAAAATACGCGGAACACCGCCACATCTTAAGGATCAAAGGAGGTTTGCAACATGCGTTTATCACCAAAGGAACAGGAAAAACTCATGCTCCATTTTGCCGGCCTGCTCGCGAAAGAGCGCCGCGGCAGAGGGTTAAAGCTGAATTATCCGGAAGCCGTAGCCTACATCAGCTCAGAACTTCTGGAGCTTGCCCGGGACGGTCATGAGGTTACTGAGCTGATGCAGCTGGGTACACAAATGCTGACAAAAGACGATGTCATGGAAGGCGTCGCAGATATGGTATCCGAAGTCCAGGTTGAGGCAACTTTCCCGGATGGAACAAAACTTGTCACCGTACATAACCCGATTCAGTAGGAGGTAGCAGCATGAAAATAGGAGAAATCATTCCAATGGACAGGGAGATCACACTGAACGAGGGAAAACCCTGCGTCACACTGATGGTTGCAAATACCGGAGACCGTCCGGTACAGGTCGGCTCCCATTATCATTTTTTTGAAGTAAACCGCTGTCTGTCCTTTGACCGCGAAAAAGCATACGGATTTCATCTGGACATTCCGTCCGGAACCTCTGTCCGTTTTGAGCCCGGCGAGGAAAAGGAGGTGCAGCTGACCGCCATCGGAGGTACCGGCAGGGTCTTCGGCTTCAATGACCTGACCTGTGCAAAGGTCAGCGACCGGACGCTTCCCGCCGCGATCGAACACGCGAAACAAAAAGGCTTTATGGACTGAGAAAGGAAGGAACGCAATCTATGAGTACGAAAATATCCGGAGAAAACTATGCAATGATGTACGGACCAACCACCGGCGACAAAGTACGCCTCGCCGATACCAGCCTGATCATTGAAGTAGAAAAAGACTGTACCACCTACGGCGATGAGAGCAAGTTTGGCGGAGGGAAAACCCTGCGCGACGGCATGGGGCAGTCAGTAAAAACCTGCAGCGCCGACGGGGATCTGGATCTTGTCATCACCAACGCCCTGATCGTCGACTATACCGGAATCTATAAAGCAGATATCGGCATCAAGGACGGAAAAATCGCCGGCATCGGAAAAGCCGGAAATCCCTCCGTCATGGACGGCGTAACCCCGGGCATGACTGTGGGGGCTTCCACCGAAGCGCTTGCCGCGGAAGGACTGATCGTCACCGCCGGCGGCCTGGATACACATATTCACTTTATTGCCCCGCAGCAGGTTGAAACCGCACTGTACAGCGGTATCACTACAATGATCGGCGGAGGAACCGGTCCAGCCGACGGCACCAATGCCACCACCTGTACTCCCGGTCCCTGGAACATGAAAATGATGCTGAAAGCCGCCGAAGAATACCCGATAAACTTGGGATTTCTCGGAAAAGGCAACTGCTCCGACGAAAAAGCCCTGATTGAACAGGTAAAAGCCGGTGCCATGGGGCTGAAAATCCACGAGGACTGGGGCAGCACCCCTGCAGTCATCGACCACTGTCTGAATGTAGCCGACGACTATGACGTACAGGTGGCAATCCATACAGATACCCTGAACGAAGGCGGATGCGTAGAGGACACACTGGACGCCATTGCCGGCCGCACGATCCATACCTACCACACAGAGGGCGCCGGCGGCGGACACGCTCCGGACATCATCCGGGCAGCCGCGTTCCCCAACGTTCTCCCGTCTTCCACAAACCCGACAATGCCTTTCACCGTCAACACCATCGATGAGCATCTGGATATGCTGATGGTATGCCATCATCTGGACAAACGTATTCCCGAGGACGTTGCCTTCGCGGATTCCAGAATCCGCCCGGAGACCATTGCAGCTGAAGACGTTCTCCACGATATGGGCGTATTCAGCATGATGAGCTCCGACTCTCAGGCAATGGGCCGTGTCGGCGAGGTCATCACCCGCACCTGGCAGACAGCCAGCAAGATGAAAGATGAGCGCGGCGCTCTCCCGGAAGACGAAGGACACGGCAACGATAACTTCCGTGTAAAACGCTACATTTCCAAATATACCATCAACCCGGCGCTGACCCACGGCGTTGCTTCCTATGTAGGATCCGTGGAAGAAGGCAAGTATGCGGACCTTGTTCTTTGGAATCCGGCATTCTTCGGCATCAAACCTGATATGGTCATCAAAGGCGGAATGATCGTCGCGTCAAAAATGGGTGATGCCAATGCTTCCATCCCAACCTGTGAACCGGTCATCTACCGTCCAATGTTTGCGGCACACGGAAAAGCCAAACATGCCGCATGCCTGACTTTCGTCTCCAAAGCCGCAATGGAAGCCAATGTCGCAGAAGCATACGGCCTGGAAAAAACCGTCGTTCCGGTATCCGGCTGCCGTACCGTGACCAAAAAAGACATGAAGTTCAACGACAAGACGCCGGAAATCACCGTAAATCCGGAAACCTACGAGGTGCGTGTGGACGGAAAGGCCATCACTTCCTCTCCGGCGAAAAAGCTTCCATTGACTCAGCTTTACAGCCTGTTCTAAGAAGGAGGAAACAACATGTTAGGTGTCTGCTTATTGTTTGTAGGAATTGTCCTGATCAACAACGGTATGTGTACCTTTTATCAGGTGGACGGAAAATCCGCTGCCGTCATGAACATTCTCACCGGCGGTCTGTCCATCTTTATCAATGCAGTCAATCTTGTGCTTGGAAACTATTACGCCGCTGGAACCGGCCTGCTTTTCGGGTTCACTTATCTGTTCGTGGCCTTCGTCAAACTTCAGAAGCTGGACCCCATCCCTTTTGCCTGGTTCTCCACCTTCGTGGCAGTCAACGCTGTGATCTTCGGAACCATCGAGGGCATCACCGGAAGCACTGCCCTTGGAATTACCGCCGACTGGCGCTGGGCAGTCATCTGGTATCTGTGGGCAATTCTCTGGGGAACCTCCTTTGTGGAAGATATCTGTCACAAAAAACTGGGGAAATTTGTTCCCGTGCTTCAGATATTTGAAGGCATCGTCACCGCATGGATTCCCGGCGTACTGATGCTGATTGGCCTGTGGTAATCAGCCAAAATACAGAAAACCGAAAAGGAGACTTCAGAAAATGGTATGTGAAAAAGTTCTTGGAAAGCTGAGCACTTTCAATGTCAACGGGAAAACGGTAGACTACGTAGATATCGACTGGGACGACGCTTTCAAAAAAATCCACCGGAAAATCACCGCGCAGGGACGCGAAATCGGCATTCGTATGGACGACTCAGTGCTTACACACGGACTGACCGAGGGCGATGTTCTCTACGCGGACGACCAGTTGATCATCGCTGTTCACACGCCGCCCTGCGAAATGATCCGTCTCACGATCGCTCCCGATCACCGGAATCAGATCGCGAAGGCCTGCTACGAAATCGGAAACCGTCACGCTCCGCTATTCGCAGGAGAGAACGACCTGACCTTTCTCACGCCCTACAACGAGCCAATGCTGCATATGCTCAGCCACATTCACGGAGTCAGCCCACAGAAAGTTGTCCTGACACCTGATTTTGAGAAGCGGATCAGCTCCGGTGGCCATGGTCACCATCACTGAACATTCTACGGAAGGGAAAAATATGAAAATGAAAGATCTGAAGAATCATTTTTTACTGCTGCAGATCAATGACTCTCTGTTTCCCATCGGCGGCTACTCCCATTCCTATGGTCTGGAAACCTATATCCAGAAAGGAATCGTACACAACTCGAAGCTTGCCGCCGAGTACATCCGAAAACGTCTGCTCTATAATTTTCTTTACACGGATTTTCTCGCCGTTCGCCTCGCCTACGACGCCGCTCTGCAGGAGGACGAGACCGCCATCGACGAGTTGGAGGATCAGATGGAGGCTTCAAGAATCCCCTCGGAACTTCGGGAGGCTTCCAGAAAGCTGGGGAGCCGTTTTATCAAGACTCTGCTCCATATGCAGATCACTCCCCCATCTGGTTTTTTCTCCCGCTACCTGCAGGTACGCCGCGGAAAAACCACCTGCCATCCCTGTGCTTACGGTGTTCTGTGCGCCTGCATGGGGATGGATCGGACGGAGGTTCTGTCCGCCTTTCTCTATGCCCAGACCTCCGCGATGGTCACCAACTGCGTGAAAACAATCCCTTTGAGCCAGTCGGACGGACAAAAAATTCTGTTTTCCCTGGAACCGCTGATGGAAAACATGATTCAGCTTGTGGAACAGATCGGCGCGGAAATGCTCTGCGCATCTACTCCCGCCTTCGATCTGCGCAGCATGGAACACGAAACCCTCTATTCCAGACTTTATATGTCTTAAAGATACAATAAAAATACAGTCTGTCTGAAGCATTACAAAAAACAAGATAAAAAATGAATCAGGAGGAATTCTTTTATGTCATATGTAAAAATCGGCGTTGCCGGACCTGTCGGCTCTGGAAAAACCGCACTGATCGAAGCACTGACCCGGCGCATGGCAAAGGATTACAGTATCGGAGTCATCACCAACGACATCTACACGAAAGAAGACGCGGAATTTCTCGCCAAAAACAGTGTCCTTTCCATCGAACGGATCATCGGTGTCGAGACCGGCGGATGCCCCCACACGGCAATCCGCGAGGACGCGTCCATGAATCTGGAGGCCGTGGATGAAATGCTGGAGCGCTTTCCCGACATTGAACTTCTGTTTATCGAGAGCGGCGGCGACAATCTTTCCGCCACCTTCTCCCCGGAGCTGGTGGATGCAACCATCTTCGTCATCGATGTGTCCGAGGGCGATAAGATTCCCCGGAAAGGCGGCCCCGGAATCACCCGCTCCGATCTTCTTGTGATCAATAAAATCGACCTGGCTCCCTATGTGGGTGCAAGTCTGGAGGTCATGGAACGTGACTCAGAAAAAATGCGCCAGGGCAGGCCATTTCTCTTCACCAACATCCGCAGTGGAGAGCATGTGGACGATGTGATCCAATGGTTGAAAAAGAACGTACTCCTGGAAGGAATGTAAATCTATGGAAAAAACTTCTGTACTGGTACAGGGCACCGGCGGCAACTCCTTCGGAAAAGTCTCCCGTCTCTCCCTGACCGCAGCGGTCAGCGAAGACAGGACGATTCTGCAGGATGTCCGCTTTACTGCCCCCTACAAAATCATGCACCCGTTCCGGAAACCGGACGGCAGTATCCAGGTCATGCTGCTCTCGGCGTCCGCAGGAATTATGGACGGCGACCGTCAGGAATTTGACCTGAATATCCGGGAAGGCGCCTCTGTGGAGTTTATCTCCCAGTCCTACGAAAAAATCCACCAGATGAAAGAAGGACATGCAAAAAGGCAGGTGCACGTCCATGTAGCCTCCCACGCATCCTTCTGTTTTCATCCGCAGCCGACAATTCCTTTCGCTGGCTCCGCCTTCGAAAACCGGATGCGCATCGACCTGGATGACGAAACCTCCCGGTTCTGCATGTGCGAAATTTTTTCCTGCGGCCGCAGCGCCCGCCAGGAATACTTCGCCTACCGTTTCTACCACAGTCTGACAGAAATTTACCGTCAGGGCACGATAATCTACCGAGACAACACCCGGTACGATCCGGCTTTGTTCGATATGGGAGGAATGGGCATGTACGAATCCCGCACCCATCTGGCAAGTCTGTTCCTGACCCGGCCGGAAGATCCCGTTCAGACACTCCGCCAGATCAGAGCCTTCCTGGAAGAGCAGGAAGACGCAGAAGGCGCAGCTACCATGCTATCCAAAGGAGATCTGGCCGTCCGCATTCTGGGCAGCCGTGCTCAACGGCTGGAAGAGCTGAGCAGCCGGATCCTGAATCTATAAGTTTCAAAAACAACAGAACCCGCTCCGTCGCACCCGGAGCGGGTTCTGTTGTTGTATCGTATAGATTCAGAATTATCGTTATTACATATAACTCATAAAGATATTTCCCTGGGCAGCAAACGCATTGGTGCTGTCCTGCTGCCCCATCGGCGTCGTCTGCTGCGTCGCCGGATCATAGAGCAGCGTATTGTTGAACTGGTCATATCCCACGATCACCACATTCTGCTTGCCATCCGCGTTGAGACGCGCAACCACCGGATGTCCCTGTGCCACCAGATACAGGACACTGTCCAGACTGCATCCGGTCAGGTTCATCAAGGTTTCTCCTTCACCGAGCGATGCCTGCAGCGCCGCCTCATCCAGCGAAGCGTTCCGGAATGCCTCCGGAAGAGATGCCTGGTCAATCTGTGCCGATGTGGGACGATTTCCACGCTCCCATACATAAGCCTGATCCTGATTCAGAACCACGCCCACCTGGCTGTCCGCCGCCTGGATTGCCTGTGCCGGACTGCTCAGGATGCTCTGCAGTTCTCCCTTTGCATAGACAAAGTATGCGGGATCATCTCCCTGCTCATAATTGATTGTCAGCGAAGCCGTGGAATCTTTCTGATAATATCTCGTTTCCACCTTCAGCAGATTCGTCGTCTTTCCTTCTTCCGAGAACTCCAGCACCATCTGCTGCTCCCTGCGCTCGCCGATGGTCGCCATGCGACTGGTCACGACCGTCTCTGCCTGCTGCTCTCCGTTCATGATATGATCCTGCGAGGTCTCCACATAGCCGTCACCCTGGCGGACCACCCGATCCATCTCCAACAGGCCATTGGAAACCGCGATTCCTGTCACATACACGCCGTCCTGGCGGTACTCTTTTTTGACCGTTCCGTCCATTCCCTGGATCCGGATGGTATTCATCGCAAAGGTCTGGTTTCCGGACACATCTGTGACAATATCTGCATCATTGGCGATTCCGTAGACGAAATCATCGTTGATAAATCCAAGGGCTTTGATCTTCTGTCCTTCCGACGCTGTCAGCTGCATGGTTTCCTGCGTTTCCAGACTCATCACCATAATCTCAGAAGCCTGATTGGCGCTTTCCGCGGTCATCCACGCTACGTTCGCCTGACTTTGAGAAACCACGAAACAGTCCTTCGCGATTCCGTCCTGGATCACCTGGCAGCTTCCGTCGCTGAGTTCCATCTGGTACAGCGCGCCGTTCAGATACAGGTACGTCTTGTCATCGGTGCTTACATAAGACAGGACATCCAGATTCTGGCGCAGAACCTGATAAGAAACCGTCGACGGGATAAACAGTTCTTCCTGTGCCACCTGGCGCTCCGCGTGGAAGTTATACACCGCCACACCTGTTTCTCCCTCATGTTTTCCACGGTTCATATATCCATAAACCACAAAGGTAAGATCCCCTGACTCAGATACACGAACAATCCGGATATCATGGGCATCATTTTGATACCGTTCATCCAGTCCGGATTCTCCGTCCTCCCGGAAACTGAACACTCTGGTACATTTGTTGGCGCTGCGATTGTAGGACCACAGATCACCATTCACCACAAAGGCGACGATATCTCCCGCGGTGCTTGCCACATACTGCGTGTCCTGCGGCACCACACCGAGATTGATCCCCTTGCTGGTCAGAACCGGAAGATCCGCATCAAAAACCTGCGTCGCGCTCCGCTCAAAATCCAGCAGCGCCACACGGTCGGAAGCTCTTCTCATCCGATAGAAGTCCGTTACCGTGTAATATTCCACATTTCCGTCGTCGTCTGTGGAACTGATCATATAATCCACGGAAATACTTGCCGTTGTCTCATTGATCTCATTGACCCTTGGCACTCCCGTCTTCACCAGCTGCGGCGCCAGATTGCCCCAGCTGATCTGATCCACGCTGGAATGAATGTCCACATTCTGGAAAGAGTCATTGGCGTTGGAGCTGTTGGATTCCATGTAGTCGCTCAGACTCTCCGCCGCGCTCTTGTCCAGACAAGTCTGATAAAACATATTTGCAAACTCCAGATAATCGGTCATGGTCACACCGGAGCGCTGCACCAGACGGGTATAATAATACGCGGACTCTCCGCTCTCCAATTCGATCTGAAACTCCAGAATATATTCCTGATTCAGCAGAATCGGCGTATCCAGATGGACATCCGCTCTCTGATAACCATTATCCTCAGAAAAATTTCTGATCGCGGAATTTTCCACAATTTCCGTGCCGTCTGTGTTTTTCACAGTGTAAATCACACTGCTGATCTCCTGCCCCTTGGTGTCCACCGCCACTTTCAGATTTCTGTCCGTAGGCAGCAGCGTCAGGTGATCCCTCACCGTGGTGCCGTCCATCTGCGCTTTATTTCCAAACATCGGATTGATCAGAATGTCCCCCTCCTGCATATAAAGCACCGGCAGGACCGCCGCCTCCATCTCAACCGCTTCCACCGTGTCTTCCTGGTTGCGAATATGCGAAAACACCACGACTCCCGCTGCGAACACCAGCAGGAGTACAATTACCCTGGTCAGAATCTTTTTCAGCATCCGTCCCCCTCCTTATCTGTAAGAAGGGATGCCAGCGTCGGCTGTACATGCAGAAATTCCATACATTTCTTCAGCTCGTCCGGCAGATCTTTGCCCGCCTCACGCTTTTTCACAGCCCGGATCAGCAGATTCTTCGGCGTATGCTCCATATCGATAAATTCCAGGATCTGCGTCTCATATCCCGCATGCTCCAGAAGCTCTGCACGCAGTCCATCTGTCACAAGCGCCGCCATACGTTCCTTCAAAATCCCATACTTGAGCACCGGCTCCAGCTCCTTACACTGGATCTGCCGGTTCAGTTCATGCTGGCAGCACGGTACCGAAAGGATTACTTCCGCACCCCAGGCCACTGCCTTTGCCAGGTCAAAATCGGTAGCCGTATCGCAGGCATGAAGCGTCACAACCATGTCCACCTTCGATTCCCCGGTGAACGACGCAATATCTCCCTGATAAAACTTCAGCTTTTCAAACCCATAACGAACCGCCAGTCCGTTGCATGTTTCGATCACGTCCTCTTTCAGATCCAGACCGATAATCCGCACATCCAGACTCTTCAGCTCACGAAAATAATAATACATCGCAAAGGTCAGATAGGATTTCCCGCATCCGAAATCCAGGATCGTAATCTCCCTGTCCTTTGGCAGCTTCGGCAGAATATCCTCAATAAACTCAAGGAACCGGTTGATCTGCCGGAATTTATCATATTTTGCATGCACGATCCTGCCTTCCTGTGTCATAACGCCCAGATCGCACAGGAACGCCACCGGCTTTCCCTCTTCCAGGATATACTTCTTTTTCCGGTTATGGGACAGCGCTTCCAGCGTCTGCCCTGTACCATTCATGCATGCTTTCCATTTCACGGTCACTTTACCCTTCTTGCTCACAAGAACCGTTCCCATGCCGTTGGCGGATTCCAGCTGAAGCTGCTTGAAATCCTGTGCCATCCAACCCATGATCTGTACGATCAGTTCTTCTTTCTTCAGATTCTTATGAAACTCCTTCGTGCCTCTCGTCTCTTGGCACTGAAAATACAATTCCCCTTTCAACTGCACCGGGCGGATCCTGATTTTTGACGGTCCTTCCTGCGATTTCTTTCCACTGATCAAAATCCGGTGCAGGGAAAGTCCCACTTCCCGTTCTAATAATGTATTTAAATCCATTTATACTCTCCATATTTCCCCCGGAATGCGTCTGAACCTTCCTTCCGTCAACCCTCAGACCACTCCGATCCGCTGGTACACCGAACACCGAGATTCGATGTACCAGGTCCATTCTTTTTTATCTGTTCATTCTGTTTCTATTTCATCCTCTGCCTTTTCATGAAAAGCAGACTGTATAAAAATGCAATTTCCGCCCCAAACCAAGTCAAATCATTTTTCTGCACGAAAATACAGTAACCGTTCACCCATCTGAACAGTTACAAAGCACTTCACGACAGCCTTTCCGACAACGGAACGGTTCCATCATCCGCGAAGCACAGCGAAAATTTACATAATATTTTCAATTACATTGTTATTGTAATAGTTTTGGCAAAAAACCTCAACCACAAAATTATTAAAAATCTATTGCGTAAAGCATAATTTCCCGCAATCCGGCGCTTCCGGCACAGTCATTTACCAGAAATGCCGGCGGCAGTTCCTGTTTCTGCACCGTCTGCGGAAAATTTCATTGGAAAGGAGGACTTTCAGCAGATTGTCTCCCCGCCTCCTTCTTCTCCTCTCTTCCGCTTCCACGGCGGCTTCCCCGTCCCGTTCCAGCTCCCTCTGTATTTTCTCCTGCATCTCTTCCATTCTTCCGCGGTCCGGATACTCGTCATAAAGCCAGCTCCCCTCATAATCCAGCTCATCGCAGGCCCGTTCCACCGCTTCCTGCACCTGCAGGATTTCCCCGGAATACCAGGATTTCAGGATTCTCCACTCCCGCTCCATCGCCTCATCTCTCTCTTTTTCAAGAGACATGGAACCGGACATATAAAATGGCATCGGCTTCTCATTAAACATAGACTGCTCCCCTTTCGTCTTTCCTATACCATATGCCCCTTTCACGCAAACTGTGACGCGCATCTTGCAGAAAGCAATTTTCACACATGCTCCAGTAAAACTCCGAAACCGTAACTATTCATCCAAATCTGTGACAAAAAACGATTCTTAACGACCCATAAAGCAAAAATAAAATCTTAAAAAAACGTGAACGTACTTGCAAAATTGCACGTCCCGTACTAAAATCTACCTGTACTTTACATGGATTTTTAGAAAAAGGAAGGATGATATCCCTATGCAAAACATTTCTATTGATACCTTGTATGCCCTTCTGGATAGATTCGATACCCTGAAAAACCTTCTGGCAGAATACGGAACCTTTCTTATCATCGCAGCCGCCATCTTTGCCCTGCTGAACTGTTTCTTCGGATATGCACTCCGAAAAGTCTGGAGTGTGCTGCTGGGCTTTGCCATCGGCGCTTCCGGCGGAATGCTTCTGGCTTCCTATACCGAGCAGAGCCGGAACATGACTCTTGGCGTGACGCTGGGGCTTGGTTTTATTTTCGGACTGCTGGCGCTGCTGCTCTATCGGATCGGAACCTTTTTCCTGATCATCGGATTTCTGGGCTTTTCGCTTTTCAAACTGCTGAATCCACAGGATCTGATCATGCTGCTGTTTCTCGGCGCGATCGCGTTTGTGGTCGCACTGATCGGCGTTCCCTTTGAACGGATCACGGTGACATTGATCACCAGCGTATGCGGAGCGCTCACGGCAGTCACCCTCGCTTATGATCTCCAGCAGACAGAATACGATCTTGTCATGTGGATCATCGTACTGGTCCTTGCATCCCTTGGTATGATCTTCCAGTTCAAACCCTGGAAAGACCGCGGCTATGAGGAAGAGGACGACGAGGAGGAAAACTACCGCCGGAGCCGAAAACAGCACCGCAGATCCAGAACGCCTTCCCGCAGCACAGTTTCCCGCACTTCCGGAAAGCGGAAAAAGAAAAAAGCTTCCCGCAGTTCTTCCGGTCACAGTTCCTCCAGGGGCGGTTCTTCCAGCCGGCGCACAAAGGTATCTCAGAATACCATGTACGATTTCCGTTTTGTCCCGGAAGAACCGGATGACGCAGAGGAAGAGGATGACGAAGAACTCCTGGAACGTCCGGCGCGCAGATCACCCAGACCGGAGAAGACTCCTGTTCCGGAACCTTCAGAGAATCCTTCTCCTGCTGCCGGCGATACCCGCCCGATCCCGGATCCCCGTTCTGTTTCCGCAGAACCTGATCTGTCCGAGATCCGCCAGCAGATTTCCGCAGAAGTACAGGAAATCTATCGCGATTCCCAGGAACACACCGACGACTTTTGATAAATAGCAAAAGACACAAAAAAAGGCTGAAGCAAAATGAAGTTTGACATTTTGCTTCAGCCTTTTTGTGCCTTTTTTCACTGTTCTGATTCCACACCCCATATCCGGGATATTCGGAACTTTCTGTTTTCCTGTTATGTATTTACTATTATAAATATCTGTTATGCATAACCCTGCAGCTGACTGCAGACTCACGGCAGTACTAATATCTGTAGATTGCCAGCTCCTCCGATGAGATATTGGTCTGATCCATCCACTGATATCCTGCATCGACAAAAGCATCGTTCGTCATTCCCGCCGCTGCTCTCGCTGCAGCCACGATCATTGCGTAGCCGAGACTGTAAGGATTCTGACTGACCGTTCCATACTGCAGTCCACTGGCAATCGCCTCTGCCTGTTCTTCACTGTAATCAAATCCTACCATCTTGATCGCAGTTTCCTTTGTTTCCAGAACTGCCAGCGTCTCATTGGAAACCTGCTGATTGGTACAGAAAACGCCTTTTAACTGCGGATACTGCTGCATCATTCCTTCAACCATCGCTGAAATTTCCTGCTCCCCGTCACTGTATCCCGTCTGAACGATTGTCACATTCGGATGATTCTGAGCGATTTCTTCAGAAAATCCTTCCACGCGTTCGATGCTGGTCTGCGTCGTACTTTCATGCGCCACAATGGCGATTTCCCCTGCGTCACCGATCGCTTCACAAAGCTTTCTTGCCGCTTCCGCTCCGGCGGCGCGGTTGTCGATTCCACAAAACGAATTGATCAGATCACTGTCCACGCCGGAATCCACAATAATCACCGGAATTCCATTCTCCGCTGCCATCTCCAGCTGTGTCTTACAGGTCTGCATATCAATGATTCCCAGACACAAGGCTCCCGGATTTTCCGAAATTACCAGATCAATGGTATTGCTCTGCTCTTCCGCATCGGAAGAATCCGCAGTTCCTTCAAATGTCATGGTGATCTTATCCTCACCGGTATAATTCAATGCGGCATTCAGCTCATCGATTGCCTGCTGAGCCCCCACTTTCACCGCTTTCCAATAATCGGTATCCATATCTTTCGCGACCACGGCCAGATAACTGCCCGGCGCAAGCTGGATTCCTTCTACAGAAGTATAGTCAGCCTGCATTCCTTCTTTCTGTGGAATGCTGACCTGAATCCGTTCCTTCGTCTCGGTCGCCGTCGGCGTTGGTGTTGTGGCGCTCTCTCCCGATACACCTGACGTACTCTCAACGCTTTGACTATTCGATATACTTTCACTGACACTCTGACTGTTTGATGTACTTTCACTGACGCTTTGGCTGTTTGAAACGGATGATGAATTCTCTGCTGCTTCCCCGTTCTGTGCACATCCGGTACCAGAAAAAGCCAAAAGACCTGCCAGTAAAATTCCTGCTATCTTACGTTTCATCCCTTCCACCTTTTCTTTGTTTCTACCCATTTTTTACAAAAATGTTACATCCCTTTTATTATACACAAACAGAAGAATTAGTCTATACCCCTTTGTTAGGATTTCTGTGAAAAATTTATGATTTTTTTCTTACTTTTGAGCTTTACTTTTCACGTCCGCAGGAAAATCCTGAAAAAGCTCTTCCCTCAGGCGTGACCTGAAACTGAAGCTGTTTTCCATTCCTCGGGTGTGCAAAGGAGAGGCTGCAGGCACACAAAGCCAACCCATCGTCTCCTCTTTCGCTCCCTGCCGCAGGATGATACTTGCTGTCTCCGCACAAAGGCATCCCTGCATGCGCCATTTGCACCCGGATCTGATGATGCCGTCCCGTTTTCAGCCGGATCTGAACCAGAGAACGTGTCCCTTCCGGACCTTGGGAAGTTTCCAGCACCCGAAAAGACAGCTCCGCTCTCTTCGCTCCCGGCGTATCTTTACTCACCACTTCTGAACGGTTTGTCTTTCCGTCTTTTTTCAGATAATCCACCAGTTTTCCTTCCATACGTTCTGGCTTCCCATCCGTCACTGCCAGATAAATTTTTTCCATCCGGTCTTTCTGCATGGCTTCATTGAGTTTTCTGGCAGCCTGAGGCTTTTTTCCAAACACCAGAATTCCTTCTACCGGCTGATCCAGCCGGTGGATCACCGCCAGATACGGCATCTGCCTTCCCCTCTGTCCCTGACTGGCCGCCAGATAATTCAAAAGTTCATGTTCCAGATCCATCTGCCCAAACCTGGCGCTCTGCACCGCTGTCCCGGCATGCTTATGAACAACCAGAATCTCTTCATCCTCCATCAGGATATCTTCCTTTGAAAATCCCCTTTTCACAACAACCTCCTGTATTCTGTCTCCATTCTATTCCAAACATACTTTCAGCAGTATATCATATTTTTCCTCTTCCGAACAGACAAAAAGGAACGACCGTCATACCAACATCTTCATCTGATACAACGGTCGTTCTAATTCTCTTCTTTATTCAATTTTTTCTTCTCAACTTTCTTGGTTTCTATCGGTTGACATCGATTCTATGAAAAAGCGCCTTCCGCTTTTTTATTTTATTTTTTATTCCCAGCCTCGTAAGATTCTCCATTCCGGTTCCTCTCTCACTTAGAAATTTCTACGAATCTTTTTTCTTTATAATATCGGTTTCATCATATACAATCCACATTCTGTATATGTTTAAAATATTTTATTTATACGTCCTTTTCATTTCTCTGTCATCAAAGCATTGATTCCGGTTTGCTGATTCTCAGATTTCTTCCATTCCTGGTTTCTTTCTTGAACCATTTACCTTTATACTTCTCTTTAGAAATTTCCAACTGATATAAATAAGTTATTTTTCTTTCGATTATTTCTTTACATAATCTCCAGAATCCTGATATTATTTGTGGTATCTGTTCAATATGAGTGCCAGCTATCGTAATAACCTTCTATCCTTTTTTCTTTGTCATATTTTTCTGGAACTTTTCTTCCGGTTATTCCTCATCTTCGATTATCTCCCGATAATTAATCAGATGCCTTTCTCCCTTCTGAATCATTCATTTATGACTTTTCATTTCTTTACAATCCTGATAAAAGGTATTTCTTGCGGGGAACTGCTATGCAATACCACTCTCATATTGATTGGCAGATGCTTCATTTCCCATTGGACCTTACCTCCTTGTCCGTATTTCCTGTCTCCGATTCTTTATGATAAAGAATCTTCTCTTTCTTTTCCCATTCTTCTAAGGATGATTTCTCGTCTCATTCCCTGAAAATGGTGCGTCGGTATTTTATTTTCCCTTTCTTTTTCTGATCGTTGTTCCGTGAGAACTTACACCATTAACCCGGATACCTGATTCTCTGAAAAATTCAAGTGATTTATTTACCTTTCAGAAAGAGTTTTTACAGGTTTTTCTTTGTTTTTATCTCTTGTTTGTTTGTGATTTTATAATAACAGACAGCCTCTTATTTGTCAACACATTTTTTCTATATTTTTATTATTTTTTTAATTTCTAAATATTCTGAATATTTTAGTTGTATAATTATTTTTATTTTTATTTATTTTCAGATAATTACAGCTGTGACATCGATTGTAAATCAAATGGTGATCAGAATACAGAGTAACTTTGCCTGTGTACGAATCCAAAAATACGCAGACGATTCTTTCTATCAAAAGGGGCATACGTCCCAAATGGTGATGTATGCCCCTTTGTCTTTTTACTTTTTGCCATTATCCGCGGTAGTAATTGATCAGGCAGCCTTTCAGGATGATCTCCCTCTCATCATCCGTCAGCGCGCCAAGCTTCAGTTCAAACGGTTTCAGTTCTTTTCCTGCAACTACATACGCCTGAATGCTCTCTGCTTTCTCCTCAACTGCCTTTCTGATCTCCGGTACAAACAGGTAATCTCCGTTTTTGAACGGCAGCTCGCCTTCCGGGATCAGGAATGGGAGCATTCCCCAGTTGATCAGGTTGGAACGATACCGTTTCGTTGCGTACTCATTGGCAATATTTGCCCATCCGCCCAGTACCTTTTGACAGGAAGCAGCCTGCTCACGGGCAGAACCATCGCCTGGTTTCACCGCAAAGATTGTAGAACCGACACCGAAATTTTTGTCCAGCGCCGGGTAATTCGCGCGGATCGTCTCGATCACGGGAGCAAGCTCCGGAAGCGCTTTCTCCGGACACTCACCTGCCTCTATGGCTTTCTGTGCTTTCTGGACTTCCTTTGCACGTCCAACATACGCCGGATCCTTTCTGGAAAGGGCAAATTCTGCCAGCCCCAGCGGATTGGAACGGAAGGAGGAAGTCTCTCCCGATGGAATCAGCTCATCCGTCGTGGTAACCGGATCATGGATTTCAGAAACTACCTTCAGAACGAGATGCTCTGTCAGCGCCGGCATGGACGGCCAGTCTTTGATGTTCGGGCCGAACTGGATCTCAACGGACGGATCCGCGACACCCTTGCTGTCAAACACACGGTTCTCATAAATGGTCTTATCGAAATGATAGGTCGGTTTCGTATACGTTCCGGTAAACTCCGTCGCGGAAGTCAGATATCCCTTATTCGCTGCTGTCGCCGCGATGGAACGGGCATCCATCAGCGCTACGGAAGAAATCTGACCATTCTGGATCTTGGAACCTTCACGGTTCGGGAAGTTTCTGGTGGAATGACGGATGGAGAACGCATTGTTCGCCGGAGTGTCTCCTGCGCCGAAGCACGGTCCACAAAACGCAGTCTTGACCACGGCTCCTGTCTCCATCAGATCTGCCAGTCTTCCGTTTCTCGTCAGTTCCATGTAAATCGGTGTGCTGGCCGGATATACACTCAGAGTAAATGCGTCATATCCGATACTGTGTCCGCGCAGGATGTCCGCTGCGTCACAGATATTTTCAAATCCGCCGCCCGCACATCCGGCAATGATACCCTGATCCACCAGCAGTCTGCCGTTGTGTACTTTATTTTTCAGTGTGAACGGAACCTTTCCGTCCAGGCTGACTTTTGCTTTTTCTTCCACATCGTTCAGAATGTCCATAAGATTTTCATTCAATTCGTCGATGGTGTAAACATTGCTCGGGTGGAACGGCATCGCGATCATCGGTTTGATCTTATCCAGCTCTACCATCACCATGCCGTCGTAATAAGCGACATTTCCAGGATTCAGCTCTTTATAATCGCCGCTTCTTCCGTGAATCTCGTAGAAATTGCGGATCTCATCGTCGGTTCTCCAGATGGATGACAGACAGGTGGTCTCCGTGGTCATAACATCCACGCCGATCCGATAGTCTGCGCTCAGAGACGCAACGCCCGGTCCCACGAATTCCATAACTTTGTTCTTCACATAGCCATTGGCAAAGACTGCACCGATAATTGCCAGAGCGATATCCTGCGGACCGACACCCGGCTGCGGCGCTCCGGTCATGTAAATACCGATCACTCCCGGCATCGCAATATCATACGTTTTGTTCAGAAGCTGTTTTACCAGCTCCGGTCCGCCCTCGCCGACCGCCATGGTTCCCAGCGCTCCGTAGCGGGTATGGGAATCGGAGCCGAGGATCATCTTTCCTCCGCCTGCCAGCATCTCACGGGCATACTGATGGATGACTGCCTGATGCGGCGGTACATACACTCCGCCGTATTTTTTCGCGCAGGTCAATCCAAACATATGGTCATCTTCATTGATCGTACCGCCAACCGCGCAAAGAGAATTGTGGCAGTTGGTCAGAACGTACGGCATCGGGAATTTCTCAAGCCCTGACGCTCTCGCAGTCTGGATAATACCAACAAATGTGATATCATGAGAGGTCAGCTTGTCAAAGCGGATCTCCAGATTTTCCATATTTCCGGAGGTATTGTGTTCCTTCAGGATTCCGTAGGCGATGGTTTCCTTTGCCGCTTCTTTCGGATCCTGAACAGCGCCTGTAACGGCTTTCAGTTCTGCTCTTCCATCTTCTGTATCCGGAATTACCTGTGTACCGTTTACCAGATATGCTCCTGTTTTCAGTAATTCAATCATTGGTTCTCTCCTCTCTTCCCTCAACGACTGCTTGACCCATTAAGCATTCTCGTTATTGTTCATATAGTTCATGTAGCTGACTACCATCATCGCGATCTTGAAGGTCAGAGCATCATCAAACCTGCGGATATCCAGGCCCGTACTCTTTTCCAGCTTTTCAAGACGGTAAACCAGCGTGTTTCTGTGTACGTACAGCTGACGGGAAGTCTCAGACACATTCAGGTTGTTCTCAAAGAACTTATTGATCGTTGTCAGAGTCTCCTCATCGAAGGTATCCGGCAAATGCTCGCCGAACACTTCTTTCATAAACATCTCGCAAAGCGGGATCGGCAGCTGATAGATCAAACGTCCGATTCCGAGATTGTTATACGGAATCACGTTCTTCTCCGCATAGAAAATCTTCCCTACTTCCAGAGCCATCTTCGCTTCCTTATAAGAACGGGATACGTTCTTGATCTCATTGACCGGATTGCCGTAGGAAACGCGAACCTGGGACATCGCCTCAGCATTCAGCATATCCACCAGCATTTTGGCAATCTGATCCATCTCCTCAAAGCCGTCCTCTTCCTTCAGCTCTTTTACGATGATAATACTCTTTTCTTCCACGGCGGTGATAAAATCTCTCGGACGGGATACGAACAGACTCTTGACCGTCTCCATCGCATTGGCGTCCTTCTCCATTTTCGTCTCCACCATATAAACAACACGACGGACATCCGTATCGATGCGCAGTTTCTTTGCACGATTATAAACGTCCACCATCAGCAGATTGTCCAGCAGAAGGTTCTGGATAAAATTGTTCTTATCCAGACGTTCTTTGTAGGCGATGATCAGATTCTGAATCTGGCAAACCGCTACCTTTCCGATCATATAAGCATCATCGCTGCTGCCCCTTGCCAGCAGGACATATTCCACATTCTGATTATCGTATACTTTAAAGAAATGATTATCCTGAATCACCTGGCTGTCCGCTGCAGAATCTACAAAAGAACGGATGCTGTCTGCATCGATCGCTGTTTCCGGAAACGTGGTAACGAGCAGAGCGCCATCCGTATTTGTCACACATAAATCAATTCTTGTAATATTTCTGAGTTCGTCCAGAGTCTTCTGTAAAACCTGACTTGAAACCAAAACCGCCACTTCCTTTCTCTTCGATTCCGTATATCCAAAGGCATTTTCACAACGTCTGGCATAGTTGGAATCTTTTGACATATATATTCAATCATATCGTATTTTCAGTGGATTGGCAATGATTTTCTGTGAAAAAAAGAAGACCGCCCGCAGGCGGTCCTCCCTATGGAATGAATTCCAAAAAGATATCTGATTAGTTGGTAATGGTAAGTTCTGTCTCTTTGTCGAACAGATGAACTTTTTCCATATCCAGTGCAAACTTAACGGTATCACCGCTTCTTGCAGTTGTACGCGGATCTACGCGGGCCGTCATCGGGAATCCCTCGCAGTCAAAGTACAGATAAACCTCTGCACCTAACAGCTCGTATACGTTGATCTGGCACTCGATAACACTCTCTTTGGATGTCTCGATGAACATCTGAGAATCATGTACGTTTTCAGGACGGATACCCATAACTACAGTCTTTCCGTCATATCCGCCGTCGATTACAGCTTTTGCTTTGGATGCCGGCAGTTTCATGCTGTATTTTCCAACCGTTAAGGTAGCGTCGTTTCCGTTTACGCTTACTTTTGCATCCAGGAAGTTCATCTGCGGAGATCCGATGAATCCAGCTACGAACAGGTTGCCCGGTGCATTGTACAGGTTCTGAGGTGTATCTACCTGCTGAACAACACCGTCTTTCATAACTACGATTCTGGTACCCAGTGTCATAGCCTCTGTCTGGTCATGTGTTACGTAGATGATCGTAGCGCCCAGTCTCTCATGCAGTTTGGAGATCTCAGTACGCATCTGTACACGAAGTTTTGCATCCAGGTTGGACAGCGGCTCGTCCATCAGGAATACTTTCGGATCACGCACGATCGCACGTCCCATAGCAACACGCTGTCTCTGACCACCGGACAGAGCCTTCGGTTTACGGTCAAGCAGTTTCTCCAGATCCAGGATCTTAGCTGCTTCTTTTACCATCTTATCGATCTGATCCTTTGGAGTTTTTCTCAGTTTCAGACCGAAAGCCATGTTATCATATACTGTCATATGAGGATACAGAGCGTAGTTCTGGAATACCATCGCGATATCACGATCCTTCGGCTCTACATCGTTCATAACCTTATCATCAATTTTCAGTGTTCCGTCGGAAATTTCTTCCAGACCTGCGATCATACGCAGTGTGGTGGATTTTCCACATCCGGAAGGTCCTACAAAGATGATAAACTCTTTGTCTGCGATCTCCAGGTTGAAGTCCTTAACGGCTTCAAAACCATTTGGATATCTCTTAGTAATGTGCTGTAAAGATAAACTTGCCATTTTTCATATCCTCCTAGAATTCTTATCCTGTCTTTAACCCCGAAGCGCCGAATGACGCTTTTTTGTTTCTGAACTAAGTATACCTAAACAGACCAATTTGCACCATACCATTATTCCACAAATTTTCCGGAATGCCCTTGTCAATAATGCTTATACCCTCTACCAGCGCCCACCATCAACAGCAGAATAAACAAAGATATTTTCTTTTCGTAGTCACATTGACGAATCTCAAACTTTAGATTCTCTTCATTGCATTTTTACCGAAAATTCGCTATACTACTCAATATATTTTAGTAGAAAAGAGGAATAACAGCAATGGGTATTTTCAATCCTGACAGTAAGTTTTCGCAGTTTATGAGCAAGGTCTTCGATCTTATGGTTTTGAATCTGGTATTTATCTTTACGTCTATCCCGATTTTTACCATCGGCGTCAATTATACCGCTCTGTATTATGTAACACTGAAAATGGTGAAAAACGAAGAGTCCTATATCTGGAAGAGCTACTGGAAATCCTGGAAACAGAATTTTAAACAGGCAGCCGGTATCTGGCTGATTTTCCTTTTCCTCGGCATTTTCCTGGTTTTCGATGTCGTCCTGACAAACTATATGACCGGTGCAGCGTCTTATCTGAAGTATGTATTCTTTGTCTTTCTGTTTATCTGGGGCATGGTTCTGACCTACGTCTTCCCGGTTTTGTCCCGATTTGACAACACCGTCCGACAGACGATCAAGAATTCTCTTCTGATGGCGATCCGTCATCTGCCTTGGACCATCGTTATGCTGTTCATTAACCTTCTGCCGCTGATCCTGTTTATCTTTGCTCCGACGTCCATCTCTTCCTTGGTGACCTTCTTTATGATCTTCCTTGGAACCTCTGTTGTAGCGCTTGCCAATTCCTGGTTCTTTGTAAATAAGATCTTTCCGTACTACATGCCGGCGGAAGAAGAGGAAGAAGAACTCTCAGACCTGGAAGAATCCAGCCGGGTCATCGAGGCAATGGATCGTGCCAGCACGGATTTTCTGCAAAATTCCGGAACTGCTTCAGAAGAAACTTCTGATTCCGATGGTTCCGTTTCTGACAGCGGCGCTTCCGAAACAGATGAAACGACCGTATAAAAATGGCCGGAGAAACAGCCGTTTTGTAACTGCTGAATAGGATTCACCAAAAAATAAGAACCCCTGATTTTTGATTTTTTCATTTTTGACATATGATTTAATCACAAATCAGGGGTTCTTTTTTATATCTTTCCGTAATTGCTTTTCAGAATATCTTCTTCAAATTAAACAAACTAAATTTTCCAACGGAGGCTTTCTTCTGCTGTCACTGGGATTTCCGCTCTTTCTGCAGCTTTTCCCAGAAATCTTCCTCCGACTGTCCGGATGGTTCCGGCGCCGGCTCCTTCGGCTGCTTCTTCTGTTCTTTCACTTCATCAAAGGTGATCGTTACCTTAAACAGATCACCGTCCAGATAGATCCGGAAAGTTCCATGCTGCAGGTTCGTCAGGTTTTTCGCAATGGAAAGTCCCAGTCCGCTTCCCTCCGTGCTTCGGCTCACATCGCCGCGGATAAAGCGTTCCGTCAGTTCATCCGCATCGATGTTCAGCGGATTTTCTGAGATATTTTTGATAGAAAAGACGACCTTGTCGTTCCGTTTCACCGCATCAACGTAGACCCGCGTGCCTGGCATCGCGTATTTTACAACGTTGACGTAAAGATTCTCCAGCACACGCCAGATCCGGCGGCTGTCCGCACGGATCACCAACGGCTCGTTTCCGAGCACACAGATCAGCGACAGATTTCTTTCTTTAAACCGTTCGTCAAACTCTCCGTTGACCTGCTGGATCAGTTCGTTCAGGTTCAGGTTCATAAATTCCAGCTTGATATTTCCGGAACTGATCTTGGACGCTTCCACCAGATCCTCTGTCAGCTGTTTCAACCTCTGGGATTTTGCATCCAGGATATCAATGTATCCTTTGATCTTCGGGTCCTGGATCCCCTCCCGTTTCAGGAGATCCACATAATTGATGATCGACGTCAACGGCGTTTTGATATCGTGAGACACATTGGTGATCAGGTCGGCTTTCAGACGTTCGCTCTTCATCTGTTCCTGAATCGCCGCCTGCAGGCCTTTTCCCACACTGTTGACTGTCTCCGCCATTTCCAGGTTATCGCCGCGCAGTGTCGTCAGATCAATCTTATACTCCAGATCTCCGCTTCCGATCCTGCGCAGTCCCTGCTGGATGGTCTGACGTCCCGCCGCTTCGCGCACCAGATAGAGTGCAGCGATAATGTCCAGCAGAACCGCCAGAAAAATACCAAATCCGCCAAAAACGCCGATAAAAATAATCTGCAGAAGCGCAAAAATCGCAAATACCATCAAGATCTTCTGCGTCATCTTTCTCGCATCGTAGACTTCACGGCACATTTGAAAAATACTCCGGACCAAGGATCTGCTCCAGAGATTTTTTCCCTTAATCCTTCGTATCAGACTGCTGTAAATCGGCATCATAAGCATTATCCCTCCACTGAGTGAGAGACCCGCAAAAAGAGAACGGTACGCCTGCATATCCCTGAAATACGACTGGGAATTTCCAGTATAGACAGTCGGATACTGGTCAAAGCTCACACCGATCACCAGAACCGGAAGGCAGATGATCAAAGCGCCCGTCAGAAAGATCAGGATCAGATATACTTCCGTAGGGATACCATCAAAGGAATACAGCCGGATTTCCCTGTTATAACAGTTCCGCCCTGCCTGCAGAGTGACGAGTACCAGGCTGACCAGCCCAAGCACGATCCCTGCTGCCGTAAGTCCCGCCAGAAGCGGGGTCCAGCTGCCCCATACAGAAAATACACTGGCTGCCTGTGAAAACTCATCCTCCACAGGCCAGGAAGTATTCAGCACAACGACTGCCTTCTCCCCTTCCGTAACCAGATTGTTCGCCGAGATCCAGGAAGTGAGCACCTGCATCATATCCGAAGAGGGTGATTTCTTTTTAAACTCCGCACGCCCAAGTTCCCGCGAATACGCCACACCTACCAGCTGTCCGTCCGTGTGTTCCTCCGAAGCGCTCATCGCTGAAACCGCCGTGTCGTATCCCCCGCTCCAGCTGTCCACGTTGGTATAAACGGTTCCATCTTCCAGTTCAATACAGTACTGAACGTTGCTCTCCTCTCTCATATCACCGTCCGCGTTCCTGTAATTCTGCAGTGTACGCACGGTATTGTAGAGTGCCTGGTACAGATCATACAGAGATACCTGGCGGTTCTTCGCCGCATAATCCCTGAGACTCACACCCGACTGTGGAAGTTCCGTTTCATAATCGCCGCCCAGCTCATAAAGATACAGAAACTGTGAAGAATAATCTTTATAATCACATTCCTGCGCCTCCAGAGAACTGATCGTCTGCTGAGACGGTGTAAAATGTGAACCGCTGCAGTCGATTTCATTTCCATCCGGATCTACGATTATATTATAATCTGCATTCAGATACGTTTTCTGATCTTCTCTTGCTTTCTGATAGACATCGACGTATTCCCCATTCTCATCATAGGTATCTTCATAAACCTCGACTCCCGCATCATTGGTCGCATATTCCTGCGCAGAATACATCATGTAATCGTTAAACATCGAAAGAATTCCGTCGGTCATCTGGTCCAGCTGTTCCAGCGTATAGGAAGTATTTTCTCCCGCCTCTCCAAGGACACCCTCCCCAAATTCCGTGATATCCACGGTCGTCTCGGACGCCGGCGCATCGCTGATATGCAGTTTATGCAGTCCTTCGTAAAAGTCCTGTATCTCTTCCAGCTGCCCGGTCATGAGCACTCCGCAGGACTCCGTACTCTCATAAGGAGTCTTTGCCCTGCCGATGGGAACGCCCCTGGAGGCAAGATCCAGCAGAAGGATTCCGCAGAACCCGGCGAGAAAGATGCCCAGCGCACACAGGCACAAAACCACTGTCTTTGCAGGTACACTGTAAAAAGCTCTTTTCTTTTCTTCCATCTGTTTTTCCGTTCTCCTTTTTAAAGTTTCTCAATCTTGTAACCGATTCCCCATACCACTTTCAGATAATGGGGGTCCTTTGGGTTAATCTCGATTTTTTCACGGATATGACGGATATGTACCGCCACCGTGTTATCCGCGCCGATGGCCTCCTCGTTCCAGATGCTCTCGTAGATCTGCTCGATGGAAAACACCTTTCCCGGATTTCTGACCAGAAGAAGAAGAATGTTGTACTCGATGGGGGTCAGTTTTACAGGCTCTCCTTCTACCGTAACCTCTTTCAGATCATCGTTCACCACAAGTCCTCCGACCTGAAAAACATTCGCGTTTTCCTGCTCCTGCATGGTTCCCAGCTTGGTATACCGTCTTAACTGGGATTTCACGCGGGCAACCAGTTCCAGCGGGTTAAACGGTTTGGTCACATAGTCATCAGCACCGATGTTCAGCCCCAGAATCTTATCCACATCCTCTGATTTCGCGGACAGGATAATAATCGGGATGCTGCTGGTCTCCCTGATCTTCAGCGTCGCGCGGATGCCGTCCAGTTTCGGCATCATGACGTCAATGATCAGGAGATGAACTTCCTCCCTCTCGAGCATCTGAACTGCCTGCATCCCGTCATAAGCTTTCAGGATATGATAGCCTTCCTGGGTCAGATAGATCTCAATCGCGTCCACAATTTCCTTGTCATCGTCACAAACCAGTATGTTGTACATAATTTTCTTCACCTCTCTGAATTTTTTTCGTTTCTGCCATGAGATATCAGATGTTCTATAAGGATATCTTAGCAGTGAAATTTTTATTTCGTCTTATGAAAACTCTTAATAATGTTTTAATTTTTCAATAAGAGTCCGGCAGACATTTCTCTTTTGTCCTGCCGTACAGAAGAGCCGCTGCCCCCAATTACGCAATATTATACACAACTTCCGAAGGAAAAACAATTCACCGTACACTTGACGCAGAAATCCGTAAACGCCCAGACCTGAAAGAACTGCAGCAGCGCTTCATCCAGCTGAACGCTGTGTCATCCGATTGCTGTGCCATCTGATACCATCTGAACGCTGCGTCATCCGATTGACACACTTCTGCCATCATGTTATAGTATCAGAAAACAGGCGCCGGAACACGGCGTTTTCGGAAAGGATTGGGGATATGTTTCGACTTTGGGGCCGGCTGGTCTATGACGGCAATTATACGGCAAAGGATCTTGTGATCTGCGACGATACCAAGGAAACCCGGACGCACAAAATCTTCCGCGGGCTGAACAGTATCTGCGACGCGTGGAACCTTGCCGTTCCGATCTGGCTGGATTCGAATATCACAGATTTCAAACGTCACAGCAAAACGAGATTCCGCCAGGACAACTGGATCGAAGAAATCGACTTTGACTTTCTTGAGATTCAGGTGATCGAAGAAGATTAAAAAAAAGAGGATATTCCAAACCTGATTTCTGGTCTGGAATACCCTCTTTTTGATTACTCTGATTTTGATGCTCCAATTTTGATTGCTCTAAGACTGCCGCATCAGATCTTTCCGATCAGCTCACTCTGCTTTCCATCCCGCAGGAATACGGGGATCTTTTCTATCGGCGCATCGATCTCATAGGCACATCCGCCGGCATATACCTTTCCGTCACTCATGTCAGTCCAGGACGCACCCACCGGCAAATAAACGGTCCGTGATTTCGCACCCGGCTGAACAACCGGAGCCACAAGGATATCGGAACCGAACAGATACTCATCCATGATATCCCAGCAGTTTTTGTCCTCCGGAAATTCATAAAACAGCGTCCGCATGACCGGATGCCCTTTTTCATGCGCCTCGCGCATTGCCTCACGGGTGTAATCCCGCATGGACTCACGCAGCTGAATATATTTTACCAAAATAGGATAATTGTCCTCACCGAAGCTCCATACCTCATTGTCTGCGCCTGTCCACTCACGCTCCTCCCCTGCCTTGTTGATGATCGGGCTGTGGGGATCGCGGCTTCCATGCAGCCTCATCACCGGGCAGAATGCTCCAAACTGGAACCAGCGGACCAGAAGCTCACGGAATCCCTCGTCATAGATGTTTCCCGCATGGAATCCTCCGATATCCGTCGTCCACCACGGAATACCGCTGAGTCCCATATGAAGACCCGCGCAGATCTGCTTACGGAAATCCTCCCAGCTGGAGAAGATATCTCCGGACCATACCAGCGCTCCGTATCTCTGGCTTCCGACCCATGCGCAGCGGGCAAGATTTACGATATCCTCCTGTCCGTTTTCCTTCTGTCCTTCGTAGAACATACGGGCATACTCTCTCGGATAAATATTCCCCACCTCTGCCACAGGGCCTGCAAAATACCGGTAACTCTCAAAGTCATAGGTGGTGAATTCCGGTTCCGCCTCATCCAGCCAGAAGGTTTTGATCCCCATGTCTGCGTAATTCTTCTTGATCTTTTCCCACACATACTTTCTGGTGCGCGGATTGGTCGCGTCCAGAAAGACGTTGTTTCCGTGGAAGACCATCTGCACGTCCACACCGGAGTTTGCCTTGACCAGGAGCCCCTGCTGCTTCATCTCCTCATAGTTTTCGCTCCGCCAGTCGATCTGCGGCCAGATGGAAACCATCGTCTCGATCCCCATTTCCTTCAGTTCCTTTACCATCGCCTCCGGATCCGGGAAGTATTCTTCATCAAAGCGGTAGTCGCCGCAGCGCGGCCAGTGATAATAGTCGATGACCAGCACATCCAGCGGGATGTTTCTCTTCTTGTACTCCCGGGCAATGTCCAGAACCTGCTCCTGATTGTAATAGCGCAGTTTGCACTGCCAGAAGCCAAGTCCGTACTCCGGCATCATCGGGACTCTTCCTGTCGCCAGCGTGTATTTTTCCTCAATCTCCTGTGGATTGTCCCCGGCTGTGATCCAGTAGTCCAGCTGTTTTGTGCTTTCTGCCACCCACTCCGTGGTATTGGTCCCGAAATGCACCTCTCCGATCGCCGCATTGTGCCACAGGAATCCATAACCGAGGCTGGACACATAGAACGGGATACTCGCCTGGGAATTTCTGTGTGCCAGTTCCAGGTTGCAGCCTTTCAGGTTCATCCGCTCCTGCTGATACTGTCCCATGCCGTAAATCTTCTCCTCCGGATCTGAGACAAAGCTCGCTTTCAGGTGGAAGTTTCCTCCCGGAAGTGTCTTGTAATGCCTCGCTCTCAGAGACAGCGCGCCGCCATTGGAAATTTCCTTCAGGAGCACTTCCCCCTTCTGGTTGCGGAACGTCATCTGCAGCGCATTCCCCCAAGGCTGTACCTCCATGACCGCGGTGATTTTTCCGTTGGTGATCACAGCCTTTCTCTCTTCGATTTCGATTTTGACCGGAGTCTCCTCCTTCGGAAGGAGGGCAACGCTGCCCTGCTCCAGATCACTGAGCAGCCCCGCGCGGACTCTCAGGCTGTCTCCCATCCACGGTTCTACCTTTACCGTCTCGCCATTCTGGCGGAACAGCAGGGCATCCCCCTGTTTCTCAAAAAAATTCATCGTTTTTGCCTCCCATGTTTTTTTCTGTCTTTTCTCTGTCATTTTACCATCTGTCCCAAAAAACTTCTAGAGCGTATTTGAAAATTGTCTTCGGCAAATATAGAAAAAACAGCCCAGAAAAAATTCCAAGCTGTTCTTTCATATTTTATTCAATTCTATGTGTCCATGTGCTCTCCAGGCAGGAGACTGCGTTCCATCGTTCCCATATCGGGGTCTTCCGCCTTTTCATCTGCTTCCCCTGCCTTCTATGCACATGCCTGTTTCCGAGGATGTCTCTTTTCGTGTATCGGAATTACAGTCTCTTCATCAATTTTTCGCGCTCTTCCTCATAGCCTGGTTTTCCAAGCAGAGCGAACATATTCTTCTTATAACTCTCAACGCCCGGCTGGTTGAACGGATTGACGCCGGATACATAACCGCTGACTCCGCACGCAAACTCGAAGAAGTAGAACAATTGTCCAAGATAGAACTCATTCTGCTCCGGAATATTTACCATCAGGTTCGGCACATTTCCATCGGTATGCGCCAGAATGGTTCCGTTCATTGCGCTCTTATTTACGAAATCAATGGTCTTTCCTGCCAGATAGTTCAGCCCGTCCAGATCTACCGGCTCCTCGCCGATGGTCAATTCCACACGGGATTTCTCCACATTCATAACGGTTTCAAACATAATTCTGGAACCATCCTGAATAAACTGTCCCATGGAATGAAGATCTGTGGTCAGGTCTACGGAAGCCGGGAAGATTCCTTTCTGGTCTTTGCCTTCGCTTTCGCCGAACAGCTGTTTCCACCACTCGGATACATAGTGGAGGCTCGGCTCATAGTTGCACAGGATTTCCACCGCTTTGCCCTTGCGGTGCAGGATATTGCGGACTGCCGCATATTTCATCGCATCATTTTCTGCAAACGGAGTATTCAGAGCAAGCTCTCTTCCGGAAGCTGCGCCTGCCATCAGCTGGTCGATGTCTGCGCCGGATACCGCGATCGGAAGAAGGCCTACCGCTGTCAGAACGGAGAAACGTCCTCCCACATCATCCGGTACCACGAACGTTGCGTATCCCTCTTCATCCGCTACATGCTTCAGGGCTCCCTTTGCCTTGTCTGTAGTAGCATAGATACGTTTCGCCGCGCCTTCCTTGCCATATTTCTTCTCCAGGATCTCTTTGAATACACGGAACGCGATTGCCGGCTCTGTGGTGGTTCCGGATTTGGAGATCATGTTGATGGAGAAATCACGGTCGCCGATCACGTCGATCAGTCCCTGGATATAGCTGCTGGAAATGCTGTTTCCAACGAAATAAATCTCCGGAGTCTTTCTCTGCTCCTTTGTAATGTTATTGTAGAAGCCATGACGGAGAAATTCGATCGCCGCGCGCGCGCCCAGATAAGAACCGCCGATACCGATCACCAGCAGGACTTCAGAATCGCTCTGGATCTGTTTTGCCGCTTCCTTGATGCGCGCAAACTCCTCTTTATCATAATCCACCGGCAGATCGATCCATCCGAGGAAATCGTTGCCCTGTCCGCTTCTGGATACCAGGACTTCTTTTGCGGAATTGGCGATCTGCTCGAAAGACGCCATTTCATTTTCACGGATAAATTCTGCCGCTTTTGAATAATCAAATGTTACTTTTGCTCCCATAACACTTTACTCCTTTGCATGATTTTATTTTAACTGTTCCGTCTTCTTCAGAGGAACGGAACAGCTGTGAACAATGACAAATCTATATGAATAAGTGTAGCAAATTCACTCTTTTTTATCAAGTCTCAGAACCATAAAATTTCGAGTTCCAAAATTCTGAAAGATTTCGGATCTTTTATTTCATATACTCCCGGATGATCTCCCGCATCAGCTTCTCTTCCTCCGGCGTGAGCATCCCGGAGAAACGGCTGTCAGCCGCGGCGGTCTGGCGGATACCCTCCCGCACCTGGCTGATCTGCTCTTCCTCTTTCATCTCCCGGACAGCCTCCCTTCGCTGAGCCGCCGTTTTCTTTTTCCTGTTCTCCTCAGCCGCTGCAGGTACCTCAGCAGGCTGTACACCGAGCTGCATCTGATTTTCCAGGTAATCGGTCCATCCGTCCAGCAGGATTTCCTCTTTCCCGGAGAAATCAAAATTGATCCGTAAAAGCAGAAGCCCGCAGATGATCACGCCTCCTGCCACTGCATACTGAACCCAGAGATACGTCTCATACTCATAGAGATACATCACAAGAATACTGAATGCCAGGATCGCAAAAGTGACCGCCGCCGCATTCTGACTCCCCGCTTTCAGGGCCTGCACCCCGATGCCGGCGCTCCGTCCTCCCGCCATCTGGCTGCGCAGGAACGCGCCCATATTGGCAATCGGCTCCTTCCGTTCCCTGACCGTCCGCAAAAGCTGGCTGGTCCATTTCAGTTTAGGCTTGTCCAGCCGTTTCAGGTCTTTGATCGCCTTGCTGTAAAAATGGTTGCTCCAGAACAGACACCATACTCCTGCGATGCCTGCTGCTATCATTGCGTACAAGAACAGATTCTGATTCATGCATGTCTGCAGCATTTTTTTGCCCCCTATTTTTTATTTTTTTGCCCGGCCCGGCATGGGAACATTATAAGCCTGCAAATATGGATTTGAAAATAAAAATCGTTCGTCAAATTCTCTGAAAAAGAATCCGTTCTTTCTGCAAACCGGCGGTTTTACAGACGTTTCACCATTTCCTGTGTCAGATTGACACAATGCTGCGCCGCTTTTCTCTCAAATTCCGGATAATCCATCGTCGCGCTGTCGTCCGCCTTGTCGGAGATCGCCCGCAGGATCACATAGGGGATGTGGTTCAGATAAGCCGCCTGGGCGATAGCCGCCCCTTCCATCTCCGTGCAGAAGCCGTCCAGCTCGTCCACAAGCACGCTCTTTACGCCATGATCGGAGATAAACTGATCCCCGCTGAGCACACGTCCGGAAAATACCTGGATCTCCGGATTGACCTCCCGGCATGCCTCCGCCGCGACTTTCTGCATCGTCTCGTCCGCAGGGAACGCGAATACGTCGATCTGCGGGATCTGTCCCTTCTTGTAGCCCAGCGCACGGACATCCATATCATGGTGAACGGCGTCTGTGGAAATCACGATATCCCCGATGTTGATCTCATTTCTCAGGGAACCGGCAACACCGGTGTTGATCACCGCATCCACCTGAAAATCATCCACCAGAATCTGCGTGCAGATTCCCGCATTCACCTTGCCGATGCCGCACTGTACCACGACCACCGGTTTTCCATTGAGCAGTCCCTGGTTGAATTCCATGGATGCTTTTTTTGTCACGGTAACGTCTGTCATCATTTCCTTTAATCTGGCAACCTCAATCTCCATTGCCCCGATAATTCCTATTCTGTTCATGTCTTTTTCTTCCTTTCTCTGCCGCAGGTCACGGTCAGACTGCGTGCAGTCACTAGAGCGTGTTTGAAAATTCATTCCTGCAATCTGCACGCCCCACTTTGCGGGAAATTCGCCCCAAAATCAGTCAGCGTAGCCCGCTACGCCTCCTGATTTCGGAACAAATTTCCCACAAACTGTGACGCACATCTCGCAGAAAGCAATTTTCAAACGCGCTCTAATCTTCTCTTTCTGCTGCGGTTCCCGCGGTTTCTGAACGCTGCGGTCAAAAGCCGCAGGCAAAACATGCAGTCCTTCAGCCGGCGGAACAGTTATCACCGCTTTTTCACAGGATAATCTTAACATATCTCTTGAAATTATGGTATATTTTTCTTTTCCGTGTTATAATACCGGAGAAAAATGTTAAATGAAGTACGCAAAGGAGGCAATCAAACATGGAATACACAACAAAAGGCACCTGCTCACGCAAAATCTTATTCGAGATCACCGAAGACAATAAGCTGCACAACGTACAGTTTGTCGGCGGATGCAACGGCAACACCAAGGGCATCGCTTCTCTGGTGGAAGGCATGGATGCAGACGAAGTGATCAAACGTCTGAAAGGCACAGACTGCAACGGACGCGGAACCTCATGTCCGGATCAGCTGGCAAGAGCGCTGGAGGCTGCAAAACAGTAAAGCCGGGAGGATACGTTCCTTTCCGCCATCCACAAAAAGAACGCTGTTATTTTCAAGTACCTTTTCCCCTTTTTGAAATCGAAGGAGACGATTGTTTTTGAAAATGGCAGCGTTCTTTTTCATTCTTTCCCTTGCTATTTATTTTGTTATCTATCTTGCAATTTATCCTGCTTTTTCCTATTTCGTTTTCCGCCTATCTGTCCCATTTATCACAAAGACTGTTGATCTGGTCCGCAAACTTGGACAGGTCCTTATTGGCTCCGCCTTTATTTCTCTGAATCACAGCCAGCAGCCTCTGGCCTGCCGCAAGCAGACGGTCAAAGACAGGATTTCCGGTTCCGCGGATGGAAGTGGAAGTAACCTTCTTCTCATACGGAATTCCTCTGGTACGTTCAAGATAAACTCCATGAGCCAGGTCATAGACGGTACCGGAAAACGGCGCGTCCGCCGGATAACCCAGTTCATTTCTCAGCCGCGCTGCAAAAAGTTCCGTAACCTTATCTTCACCGTGAGTGACAAACACCTGCTCCGGCCTTACCTTAAAGTTTCCTGCCCAGCGCATCAGCCCTTCGTTGTCCGCATGGCCGCTGACACCGGGAAGCTGGCAGATCTTTGCATTGACATGAACATCCTCACCGAGAATCTTCGCGTCCTCTGCTCCCGAAAGAAGATGGCGTCCCAGAGTTCCCGCCGCCTGATATCCTACGAACAGAATCGTACACTCTTTTCTCCACAGGTTATGTTTCAGATGATGCTTGATACGTCCGGCATCGCACATGCCGCTGGCAGAGATGATAACCTTCGGTTCCTCGTGAAGATTGATCGCCTTGGATTCATCCGAGGTAATGGAAAGCTTCAGACCCGGAAACTGGATGGGATTGATTCCCTGCGCCAGCAGTTCGGCAGCCGCCGAGTCGTAGCATTCCGCTTCATGTTCCTTGAAGATGTTCGTCGCTTCCACGGCAAGCGGACTATCCACATAGACAGGGAAATTTCCGTATCCCTGCACCAGCCTGCGCTCCTTGATCTCCCGGATGAAGTACAGCATCTCCTGCGTCCTGCCCACGGCGAAGGACGGAATGACGACGTTGCCTCCCTTATCAAAGGTCTCCTGGATGATCCGCGCCAGCTCCGCCACATAATCCGGACGTTCGCCGTGGCTGCGATCCCCGTAGGTGGATTCCATGATCACATAATCCGCTTCATTAATATAATGAGGATTGTTGATCAGCGGCTGATTGTCGTTTCCGATATCTCCTGAGAAGACCAGTTTTTTCGTTATTTCGTCTTCTGTGAGCCAAAGCTCGATGCTGGCGGAACCCAGCAGATGTCCCGCGTCTACAAACCGCACCTTGATGCCGTCGGCAAGTTCCACTCTCTTATCGTACGGAAATCCTACCAGACGCTGGATCACGCCCAAGGCGTCTTCCATCGTATAGGGCGGAACGTATTCCTCCTTGCCCGCACGGCGGTTTCTGCGGTTCTTCCACTCTGCCTCGGACATCTGGATGTGCGCGCTGTCGCGGAGCATGATGTTGCACAGATCCACAGTCGCGTCGGTCATGTATACATCTCCCCGGAAACCGTGTGCATATATCATAGGAAGATTTCCGGAATGGTCAATGTGTGCATGTGTGATCAATACAAAATCCAGCTGGGACGGCGGGACTGGCAGCGGACTGTTTTGATACAGATTCGGTCCCTGTTCCATTCCGCAGTCTACCAGAAACTTTTTCCCGGCTGCCTCGATGTAATAGCAGCTGCCGGTTACCTCATGTGTTGCCCCCAAAAATGTGATACGCATGCTTCAAGCCTCCTTTGGTCTGAATCTGATATAACGTGCAATAGTTCAGCTGGCTGAACAATCACCTGTAATGCTGCTTTTTTGTCATCTATTATAATTATATACGAGAATTTAGGAAATGTATAGATTTTTGATTTGTTTTCTGATAATTTATTGTGAAGTTTTTATAAAGAGAAAGGTGTAAAAAGCAACGTAACCGCTCCGACAGCGGAACGGTTACAGAACAACACTTTTTCATTTAAAGTTCGATGGAACGGAAATCAATTTCCAGATCATGATAAATTCCTGCCTTCACAGTTTCCGAGAACGTATAATCTCCTGTATCCTCAGACTCGAAGTTGTAAACAAGGATCCGGTTTTTGTCCGGATCAACAATCCAATATTCGCGGACACCGGCGGTTCGGTACTTGAACAGTTTGGTATAGTAGTCCATCCGTCTGCTTCCGGGAGATACAATCTCTATGATCCAGTCCGGCGCACCTGTACAGCCTTTGTCTGTAAGTTTGTCTCTGTCACATATCACACTGATATCCGGCTCAACATAGTTTTTGTCATCTGCATTCAGTAAAACCGCAAACGGCGCGATATCCACCTCGCAGGCGCCGCCTTTTCTTTTCATATAGTTGTTGATGATGGTGGAAAGCTCCAGTACAATCCTCTGGTGTTTCCTGCCCGGCAGCGCCATCATATACATCTGACCATCAATCAGTTCTGCCCGTTGTCCGGCAGGCAGGGCATAGATGTCATCCACAGTATATTCTTTGTTCTGTCGCGGCAATGGCATAGCTACACATCCTTTCATTGTTCGATGGATGAAATACATCCACTAAGCAACACCGTATAACTAAATTTCTCCTTCTTATATAAAAATATAACATGAATCAGAAAACACGTACATAGTAAGATAGAGTATTTTTTATACAAAAACGAAGCTGTCATGCTGACCGGAATGATATAGCATGACAGCTTCGCTGCATTTTCAGGATAGCATCCAAATCACATCCATCGTGGGGTCTCCGGATATTCTCATTGTATGCGATATTTGCACAGAAACAGGTTGGCCCACTGCTTCTGCGGAATGCCTTTTCCTGACACCGACAAATCTTGTCCCGGTTACTCGACCTACCGGAACTGCTACAAAAAAACAACCTATCCTAATCCATGATCTTGGGCTACTTTCTTTCCTGCGTTTTCGTTCATCATTGAGTTTGGATATGAAAACCCTGGCTGAGAGCCCGCACATGTTTTGGATACATTTTGGTTCTTTCTTTCGTATTTTTTTGATTTTATTGTTTGGACTTGGATTCCTCGCTGCAATGTAGTGTTAAGAGTTTGGTTTTGCAGGATTCATCGCTTGGTTCTTTCTGATTTTTCGCTCTTCATTTGTATCGGATATGATCGAGAGAACCCGAAAGGATCATAGGCGATAGGTATGGGATGATGGTTAACCGATGTAGATGCCGTCAGTGCGGGAGCCTAAATTTTCTGCTTTTCCGTTTTTGGATGCGTAGTGGTAACCGCGGAGACGGTAGTAATAACCTTTTTCCACAGCATATGAAAAGCTTTTTCCTAACATGGACGCATTATTTGCAGTGTACTCGAAACGTTTATAGCTACTAAATCCAGATCCATCTTTTGTTCTTTCCAGATAAAGATTTAGTTTTACAACATCACAAGTCACAAAACAGTCTGTACTTCCACCGATACCAACCACACCATTTCCGTTGTTAGTTATTTTAACAAACCCCTGCGCCAGGTAGCTGTTGCGAAGTCTGGTCTGCTCTAAATCCTCCGCTTCATCCCCATCTGTCAGCACCGATCCGTCTACAACATTTCCCAGATACTGCGGCTCTTCCGCATAAACCTTCTTCCCGTTCAGGGATAAGACAAAAACCACCGCAAACACCGCCAGCATACAGCCCCATTTTCCAAATGTCTTTTTCACGTTCCCTCCTTCCTTCTATTTTTTTTACACTACATAATATAATACGGTTGAGAACGCAAAATGTTACATGGAAAATGAAATATTTTTTAAAATTTCCATTAATTCTTCATACGAAATCTCTCCATAAAAATTATATGCCACATTTTTATATTCCCAGCTTGCAGTATATTGTTCTTTTCCTTCTTCTGTATTTTTTATCACAAATTCTATATTTCCACTTAATGTTTCTATTTCTTGTTCTACACCGTTATTTTCTTCATTTTGTCTCATATTTCCCTGTGACATATCAGAAAGACTATTTGATATTTCTAAATAAAGAAATCCCTCTTTGTATGAATATTGAATTTTAGCATATCCTACATCGTCAAAAATCAAATATGTCTGAAATTTCATTCCAGCCGGTAAGTAATAAAAATCTGGAACCTCCACATTTAATACATCTGTAATCTCCTGTTTAGCTTCGCCTTCACTTCCTACAGACATCACTCTGTCTTCACCATTATTCGCTTTCAACAAATCCCCAGTCCCCAACACCTCATTCGCCGTCTGAAGCAGTCTCAAACGGTTGGCTTCACTGGTCATGGACAGTCCGAACATCGCTGCCGCAGCAACCAGACATACGCAGGCAACTTTCGCAGCTTTTTTCTGGAACCAGCGGATCTTTGCCGAATGGCGGTTGACTATATGTTTCTCAGAATCTTTTTCCACCACATTCTCTTCTGTCACTTTCTCAGGTTCTTTTCGTGTCTTTTCATCCATTTCCTCTTCTGCCTTTACTGAAACCTCCTCTGTGGTCTCAGCTTTCTTCTTCGCCGCTGCCTCCTCAAACGCCACAACCCTGGAAACTTTTTCTTCCCCTGTTTCTGCCTCTTCCATCTCGCTGTCCGCCGCATCTTCCTCTTGCATCAACCCTTCCGCCTTCAGCCTTCCAATAATTTTCAAATACATATCATCATATTCCTCTGAGGTAAGGCCGGGGAGTTCTTCGTCTGCCGGAGGCTGCTGCATTTCCTTTTCTCTGGCGCGGAGCATCGCTTCAACTACTGAATTATTCTGTTCGTTTTTGTTTTCCTTCTCATTCATTCCAAAACTCACCTCTGACTGTGCGACCATTCACTCATTGAACGGTCACTGACTGTTCCTGTTCCGCTTATGGGTGGCTTGACTTTTTTATGACAGCAGGTGATAATAAAAGCACGACAAACCACAGGGAGGAATTTGCATGAAACATATTGTACTCACTGGCGGCGGTACTGCCGGCCATGTTACACCAAATATTGCGTTGATTCCGCGCCTCCAGGAGCTGGGATATCAGATTTCCTATATCGGCTCCTATGACGGAATCGAAAAAAAATTAATTGAAGATTTGAATATCCCTTATTATGGTATCTCTTCCGGAAAACTGCGCCGTTATTTCGACCCGAAGAACTTCTCGGATCCCTTCCGTGTGCTCAAAGGCTTTACGGAGGCGAGCAAGCTGCTGAAACAGCTGAAACCGGATATTGTGTTTTCCAAAGGCGGCTTCGTCACTGTTCCGGTGGTTATCGCCGCAAAGCGCAGAAAAATCCCGGCGATCATCCACGAATCGGATATGACGCCCGGTCTTGCCAATAAGCTTTGTATCCCGGCGGCTTCCAAAATCTGCTGCAATTTTCCTGAAACGGTCAGCTGTCTTCCTGCCGACAAAGCCGTTCTGACCGGTACGCCGATCCGACAGGAACTCCTTTCCGGAAATAAGCTTGAGGCGCTGAAGTTCTGTAACTTTGCCGCAAACAAACCGGTCATCCTCGTCATTGGCGGAAGTCTCGGCTCTGTGGCAGTGAACAATGCGGTACGCCAGGTTCTTCCGGAACTTCTGAAAGATTTCCAGGTAATTCATCTTTGCGGAAAAGATAAACTGGATACGTCTCTGCAGAATACGGAAGGTTATGTGCAGTTTGAATACATCAAAAAGGAACTGCCTGATCTCTTCGCTCTGGCTGATGTGATCATTTCAAGGGCCGGCGCCAATGCGATCTGCGAGATCAGTTCCCTCGCCAAGCCGAATCTTCTGATCCCGCTCTCTGCCAATGCCAGCCGCGGCGACCAGATTTTAAATGCACGCTCTTTTGAAAAACAGGGTTACAGCATGGTTCTTGAAGAAGAAGAACTGACTCCGGAAAAACTTCTGGATGCCGTGCATCATCTCTATGAGAACCGCCAGACCTATATCGACGCAATGTCCCAGAGCGGTCATACCGATTCCATTGAAAAGATCATCTCATTGATCCAGGAATGCCAGAAATAAAATTATTCACTGCCGTTCACAGCGGTGAACAGCACCATTCTTTACCGGATGGGAACAGGCGATTCAACGACCGTCCCCATCCGGCAATTTTTTCACATTTTTTCTTTTACTGCGGCAAGGATCTCTTCCTTAACGCTCTCCTCAAGGGTTCCCGGTTTCCATGTGATTCCCGCATTGTCATTCTGATAGCGGGGAATCAGATGAAGATGAAAATGGAAGACCGTCTGGCCTGCCGCCTCACCGTTATTCTGAACCAGGTTGAATCCGTCGCATTTCAGCGCTTCTGTCATAACTCCTGCCATTTTCTTTGCCAGCACCATGGCACGCGCTGCCACTTCTTCCGGAAGTTCATAGATATTGGCATAATGTTTTTTCGGAAGGATCAATGCATGTCCTTTCGTCGCAGGACCCTGATCCAGGATGACACGAAAATCATCGTCTTCATACAAAGTCGCGGTTGGAATCTCTCCGCCTGCCAGTTTACAAAAAATACAATCCATTTTCTTTCCCTCCTGTCAATCATGACGCCGTTTGCTGCCGCCGACACAAGACCGGCGGTATAGAGAGCGTATCTGAAAATTCATTCCTGCACTTTTCAAACATGCTCCGGGACGCCTCTTATCTGTTACTATAGCACACTCCGGGCAAATGAACAATCCATTGCCCGCCGCCTTTTTCACTATTTTGTCTTTTTTATTTGAAATATGCAATACCTTTTTCATTGCCATATTCCTTCAAAAGTGTTACACTTTAAACGGTTTAGACCGGTACATAATATATTTTCAAGGAAGGGTTTACAATGCTCAGACAAACACAATCTTACGAAGAGAATGAAAGTTATCTGCTGCTTTCAAAAGTATCTCACGAAATACGAAATCCTGTTGCACTGATCAACAGCTTTCTGCAGCTTCTGGCTGTCAATCATCCGGAGCTGAAAGATGATAACTGTTTTCTGAAAATTGAAGAAAATATGGACTTTTTGAAGGGGTTGTTGGATGAATTGTCCACGTATAATCATTCACATACCGCCAATATGGAAGATGTAAATCCGTATCTACTCCTTCAGGATCTTACCGCATCTGCCGCTGCTCTGCTGGAATCACAGGGAATCGAACTTCAGCTCACAAAAGAAACGGCTGTGCCGAGAATTCCCATCGACAAAATAAAATTTCAGCAGCTGATCTCAAACCTAATCCGCAACGCGGCGGAGTCTATGCCTGACGGCGGCACGATCCATATCCGCCTGTCCTGTGACGGCGATTTTGTCTCCATTAAAGTGGAAGACACCGGCTGCGGTATTCCGGAAGAATATCTGCCGACTCTGTTCGACCTTTTTGTGACTCACAAAAAGAACGGAACCGGTCTTGGTCTTGCAATCTGCCGGGAGATTGTCACTGCCCATCACGGTTCCATTTCCGCACAGTCTGTTCCTGGTGAAGGAACGACTTTTACTGTTATGCTTCCCGTGGCATAACATCTGCATATCCGTAAAAATCAAACACGCTCCAGCGCTAATCAAGGAGCATACAGACACACTTTCCGTCTCATTTTCAGCGGAAAGCAAAACAGCATGTTCAAAAAGAAACATTCGTTATCTGTTCCTTTCTGAACATGCTGTATGTGTTTTCTCACCAATTCTTCTTCTGCTTTTTCCTCTGCATCAGATAAACCGGCGACAGGATCAGCATAACCGCCATGCCTCCGATAAATCCGCCGATATGTGCATAATTATCTACATTGCTCGACTGAAATCCCACCAGCAGAGTCAGCACAACCATCAGACAGACCCGCCGCAGGGATAGATCCTCCAGACGACCCTTGTTTAAGATCAGCAGAACCACGATCGCTCCAAGAACCGCGAAGATTGCCCCTGAGGCTCCTGCAGAAACGACCGCTCTTCCTTGCGCGATTTCATACCGATAGGAACATAGATTGCCCGCCAGTCCTCCAAGCATGTATACTGCAAGATACACTGGTTTTCCCACCGTCTTTTCCAGGTAATCTCCCACAAACAAAAGCAGAAGCATATTGTTGAACAGATGGCTGATGCCAAAATGCAGGAACATACTGGTAAACAGACGATAGGTTTCACCAGCCTGGATCAATGGCGTATAGGCAGCGCCCCAGCGGATCATGTTTTCCATATCATTGCTTCCCCCTGTGAGGGTCACCAGCAAAAAGACCAGGATATTAACGGCTATCATGATCAGGTTCAAGACGTTTTTAGGATTTCTCAGCATCCGTTCAATAAAATCCTCGTTGGGATTATAATACTCCTGTTGGTTCATATTCCTCTCTCCCATATTCCGTTTCTTTCGATGGTTTCCATTATAGGAGATGGTTTTTCTGATTGCAAGGTTTTACGGGCTGTTTATCCTTTTTTCACTTATTGTCTCAATGTAACAGAGATCTGAAACTCTACCTTTCCAGAAACTGATATTTAATATCCGCAAAGGTGATCTCATCCCCATCTTCCAGTTTTCTCGGAATGTCTCCTTCCAATGGGATTTCATTGACATAGGTTCCATTGCAGGAATTCAGATCCGTCAGAAGACAGATGCCCTGAGCACAGTGAAGTTTTGCATGAAGCCTGCTGACGGTCGGAAATGGGATCACCACATCCGCCGCCGTCTGCAGTTTTCCTATGGTTGTCTCCTCCTTGGAAATCACAATTTCCGGAAGGTTCTGGTGAGAAACCGGCACCAGACGAAACCGGTTTTCACTGGGTCTTCGATAAAGGGGTTCTGTTTTCTGATACAATAGCTGGTCAAAAAACAACTTCCTTTCCTTCTCTGAAAGGCTCTCTGGTTTCTGCTCGGAAACAGGTTTTCTTTCCGATTCCAATACGGTTCTTTTTTCCTGAATAACTGTCGGTTTTCTTCTACAACTGCATTCTTCTGCCCTGCTCCCATGATTTCCCTCTTCTTTACATCTCTCAAAAATATCATCCGCTTCCTGTGATGCTTTTCTATCCTCGCATGCTTCTTCAACAGAAACCCGATGGGAAAAAAGCGGGGATTCCGATTCTCCCTGATTCTTTTTCAAAAACGGCTCTATTTCTTTTTCCCCTTCCAGAAACGGCTTCATCTCCTTCTCCGCATCTTCCCGGTCCTTTTTTCTCAGCCAGGCGGAAATCACAAGGATGGAAACACCCGCCGCAGCCAGCAGGATCAGATACATAAATGCAGGCACCTGGGTAAAATACATCAGATACAGCACCAGCCCCAAAACAGCCACTCCGCCAAGGATCACTGCGAACGTCCAGATTCCGCTTTCCTTTTCTGCTTCCTCCTCTTCCGTAAAAAAGGATTCCATTGCTTTCTTTCTCATATCTTCCTTCTGTTCCTCCGCTTCCTGTTTTTCCTGAGCGAAAGGCTCCTCCTGTACCGGAACCTCCGGTTCCCGCAGAAGCACGCTTCTGATCTGATCCAGCGGACAGTCCTCATCTGTCACCGCCTTATACAGACCATATCCCAGTACTACAGTTTTCGGCTCCTGGTGATTCAATTTGGGCAGCAGATACTCCATCAGTTCCCGTAACTGATTGTTCACGGAATGTTTCTCACCCGGCAGATAACAAAAACTGAACTGCAATGGTTCCGCTGTCAGATAGACAGTATTCGGAGTAAGGATGAGTCCTTCCGGATCCAGAAGATAACTTCCCAGTTCTTCCAGCACTTTGACAATCTCCTGAAACAGCATTTTCAGAAAACTGCATCCTACCTGCTGATGTTCATACACTGTACTCAATGACTGTCTGGAAGTAATGTCATAATAAAACAGTGTATGATTGTCCATCTTATGAATACGGCATTCCAGAATTCCCGTAATGGAATTTGTCTGAAGCATCCTGATCTGATACGATGCCGCATCCGGCTCTCCTTCCTCTCTGATGATCATATAGTTGTGATTCAGATCCCTCTTATAATCTATCTGCATCGTTCCCTCACTTTCCTATCCCTGCGAAAGAGCCTTTGAGCATCCGGCTCTTATGTCAGGATATGATATTCTCCACCATACGGATCCTTCGAATCCGCTCTTCCGGCCTTATATTTTTTGCTTCTGCACTGACGTGATACTTCCAGATTCCATGACCCCATAACTGACAGACGCTGCCCTCAAACACAGCTTCTGTATGTTCATCCGTTACCTTTACCTGTCCCTGCGGCACTTCCGTCGGCATTCGGTGCGCCTTCAGAAGGCTGCTGAGTTTTTCCTTTGCATATCTTTCACCGCTTTCCTGACCCATCCTGCCATAACTGTTCCCGGTCATCACCGTTTCAAAGGCACAGAGTGTATAGTAAGCTTTATCGTGAACGTAAAAATCCAGCGAGATCAGAAGAAAAATGACGATCAATGCCAACGGAACTACAAGAGAAGCCTCCACGGTGATACTTGCCGCTGCCTCCTGCCATCGTTTCTTATTCCGGCGTATCACTCCGTCTTTGACTCTGTTTTTATCTTTGATTCTTCTCAAACAATCATCCTCCCGATACATCCCAACAAAAGAAACGGAATAAACGGAAGCGAATCTCCTTTCCGAACTTTTTTCAGGATCAGAAGGACTGCGCTGCACCCTGCACATGTCAGCATTCCTCCGGTCAGGATCAGAACGATATCCCACACTCCCGTCCATACCCCTGCCGCCATCACAACCCATCCGTCCCCATACCCGATCTTCTGTTCCGTAAGGTATGCCGTTCCGAGAAGTACACTCCCGGGAAGGCATGACAGCAAAATTTCCGCTGTCTCTGTTTTCTGTCCAAAAAACTGCCACGCCACACCGGCTGCCAGACAGGCGCCCGCCAGAATCACATTGATCTCTTTTCTTCGAATATCCATGATCGAATGAATCCCAAGAATGCCAAGGGCTGCGCCTAACCCTATCGTAATTGTCATTCTCCCACTCCTTTCTTTTCCATAGACTGACAAGTGCTGCAAACCGGATATCCGGCAACTTCCGAGTGCTTGACCAGCCGGACACTCCGTTTCAGTCCGCTGCATTCCGATGAATTGTGATACCGGTTGCCGCTGGAGGTAACATACAGCAGATCGTTCACCGCTCCGCCGCCTACACATTTTTCACAGGCATGATACCGTTCACCGCTCTCATTCCTCATACTGCTGATCTTTCCCTTGCTTCCGGCAGAGATTTTTACACTCAGATGACGGCAGGCAGATGAGGTATGATAAACTTGTCCATGTTCCGTGACAAAAACCATCTCCTCATAATTCCCCGCCTGTCTCTCCTGATCCGTATCTCCTTCCCACGCCCGCACGCTCGCCCGGCAGGTTACCTTCACCTCCGGGCGGAAAAACAGATAACCTGTTTTCATCTTATAATCCGCCTGAAGTTTCACTGTATGATCCTCATATCTGCTTCTCAGAAGAGAGATACTTCCATGTTCTCTGACTTCTTCGGGCAGCTGACTTTGCGCATACATCATGCAGGCTCCCGTCCCCAACACTATCTCGGCGCCTTCCTCGACACCTTCCTCTTCTCCCGGAAGCACATACCCATAGGTACCGAGTGTTTCCGCGCTTTCCTGCAGGGACATATTGACCATTCCCTGAAGCCTGCATACTTCCATCAGGTTCAGCAGAGTTAAGACCGCGAAGAAAAATAAAGGGAGAACCAGCGCTGCCTCTACCGTCAGGCTTCCTTTCCGCGAGATGCAAAAGGTTACCCTCTTACCGTAAGACAGTTTTAGAAATTCTTGACATGGCTGTGACAGAGATTGATGTCTTTGGGATTTATTTCTTTGGGATTTATGTCTCAGAAGAGCTATGGTTTGATATTGTTTGAATGCATGATAAAATCTATTCTCTGTTTTCCGATAAGAGGGCACCCTTTTACACCTCCGTTCCATAAGCATATTGGCGTTCTATCCTTAATGTTTTCGTTCCGTATCTCAGTTTCATTTCCAGCCCCATCGATGAGATGCACTGGTCGATGCAAAAATCCGGAACACCCAGCCGGGTGCGCATATTGTGTTCCACCAGATCCATCGTCCTGCTGTTGATCCCACCGGAATCCTCTTTGATCAGAAGAATCCGAAGGTATTCTTCATAAGAAAGCCCCTGCTCGCTGCTTTTTCTCATAGAATCCAGCCCATCCAGCAGATTGGGAAGATTTTCAAGAGACAGCTGCCAGGATCTGTCTGTTTTCACCAGGGCAACCTTCCCTCCATCCAGAAGTTCCCGGACATCCAGGACGCTTTCCGCAAACGCCCAGCAGCCGATCAAAGCCGCAGATATAATTCCAGATGCAACGGGAATCGCCAGCGCAGAAGCAATGGTCAGCGCCATCGCGTTCACCTGGGCGCGTTTCTCCGCGCTTGCCAGAATATGCACCGCGTTGGCTGCCTCTCTCGCCGCCAGAAGCTGTCCGGCAACGGTTTTCAGATTTTCCATATCGCTTTCTTTTCCCGCGATCGCATACTCCACCTGACACTGCAGCCCTCCTGTCTCCTCTTTATCGGTATAACAGGGAAATTTCCACAGCAGGTACTCATTTTGCAGCATCTTATCCACAAATTCCACTTCTCTTTCCATATGAATAACCTGAAGTCCTTCCTGAAGACTTCTGTGAGAAGCAAATTGTGAAAGATCCGCTTCCTGATTGGGCAGAGACTGTCCGGAAGGAAGTACCAGACTTAAAATCCCCATATCCTTGATCCTTCGGATGACTTCAATGGGATTGACAAAACCCTGCGGAACCTCCGGGTTTTCCGTGGTTTCCTGTTCTTCCCCTCCGCCTGCATCTTCACCTTCACCATCACTTTCCTTTTCACTTTCCTGCTGTTCTCTCTGTGCTTCTTCCGCCTCTTCGACCGCCTGTTCATAATCTTCCACGGTCTGTCCGGAATCTCCGATGCGGTTCTGTTCTTCCTGAGCATCCCAGGCATTCTCTCTGTTTTTCAGTTTTTCCGAAAGCTGCTGTATACCATAAGTGCCCAGATTCTGTCTCATCGCTTCACATACCTGGCGAAAAAAAGCTTCCCCGTCATTATCCGTTGCAAGGATGTATGATGTGATACTTCCATTTTCCAGCTTCAGCCCGGAAGAAAAACCATCCAATATCTGATTCCCTTCTCCCAGAATCCAGGAAGCGGTATCCTCTGCCGTCTGATACAGGTTTCCTGGCTGCCACTCTCCCGTTCCGCATCCGCCGTCCAGAAAAAACAATTCGTATTCTTCCAGAAGTTTACGGTCAAAACGGGAAAATATGGAATACAGCCCCTGTTCCGCCGCACTCGCCGTCAGGACACGTGCATATGCCATCCGGACCGACTGCAGGCTCCCGGCGATCAGTGTCAGGATGACACTGAACACAAGGCTCATATAGACAGTGATACTGCCGTTTTTTCTCATGGTATACAGCTCCTTTCTTACATTTTACTTTCTTTGCCGCAAACTGGCTTTTTATCAGAAATTTCTTTTCTTTTTGTGAGGAATCCGTCTCTTGGGTCAGATGGAATTGCTTTGACTTGTGATCTTATCCAGAATGTCGTTGACGAGGCTTACCAGCTGCTGCTTAAAAATAATAACAAGACCGATAAGTACGACCAGGATCAGTATGATTTCCACGACGCCGACCGCGTCTTCCTCCTGCCAGAACTCCAGCATTCTCCACATGATCTCACCTCCTTTCCATCCTTCCGCTGCCTGCGGAATCCCGCGGACGGAAGCCTTTTTTATGCATAAAAGGACATAAATGCCGGGATCAGGATCAGGAGAAACACAATGCCAAGCATCATCATCATGGGAAGCAATAGCCTGGTTCCGGCTTTCTCCCCTTCTGCCCTTGCTCTGCGCCTGCGCTCCTCGAATGCCTCCGAAGATTCCTGTTCCAGTAATTCCAGCAGCCCTTTACTGCCTTTTTTCAGATTCTGTGTCAGCAGTGTTGCCAACGCCCGGTAGGAGGTTCCCTGACATCGCGCTCCCAGATGTTCGTAGGCGTTCAGTTCCGAGACACCGCTCTCCATCTCCTGCCAGGTATACAGAAGCTCTTCATATGCGGCTCTTGGCTTCCCAGAACCGTTCCTTTGCCGGTTCTGATAATCCAGCGCCAGCCGCTCCACTGCCTTTCGCATATTCAGCCCTGCTCCCAGCAGCAGTACCAGCGCGCTGACGATTTCCGGATAATCCCTCTGCAGTTCTTCCTCTCTGCTCCGCCTGGACTCTTCTCTCTTCTCCTGCTGAACCCCTCCGTATAAAACGGCTGTCAGAAGACCAAACACGGCAATCAGATTTCCTGTCCTGTCCGGAACCTTTCTCCAGGTAAGTTTCTGTCCGTCAATCTCCTGCGGCAGATAGTACACGGCTTCCGAATCGTCTGTATTCTGTGCCTGTGCCGCTTCCTGGATCAGCTGCTCCAGCGTCTCTGCCTCCTGCTTCGGATATACCATAACATCCCGGACACATTCCCTTGTCTGTTCCTGAAGGCTGAGCGTCGCTTTCAGCCTCACCTGCGCGCCTTCCTGCGGAATCCTGTCTGATAATTTTCCCTCATAGCCCACCAGCAACGGCTCATCCGTATCCCAGGAGACAGCGACCGGGCTGTCCGGCATCTGTGTGACCAGGTTCAGATCCTGATCCACATGGAGAAGCGACGTGTTCTCACCAAGTATGACTGTATCCAATACCTTCTCCGCATGCTCCAGCCATTCCTCCGTCTCCTCTTCCTCATACTGTCTGGCGGGAACCAGAACCGTAATTTTCTGATTCTCTCCATTTTCCTGCGATACTTCCAGCTGTTCCTCTCTGGCTGACGTTCCATAACCGCCCCGCTCCACTGCAGGCTCTGTCCCAAGACCTGCATTGCTGTATGCGGCGGCGGTCAGCGCCAGCCCTGCTATGTTCCCAATTGCTGCAAATAAAAAGATACGTTTTTCCAGAACGTTCAGCTTTTTATTTTTCTTTCTCCAGAAATACCAGAGAAGCAGCCCCGCCCCTATGATCAGATGTACTCCTGCCATTGCTATACCTCGATTCTCATAATTCTCTGACTGATCGCCCAGGCGGCAAGATAGATTCCCAGGCATACCGTCATGACCAGCGCCCCGAACAGATTTCCATACAGCACATCCATAAATTCCGGAAAGGAAACCTGAATATACAGGATGATCGCCAGCGGAATCACGCTCATGATGGTCTGTTCATACTTTCTGGCAGCAATGCTGCTGGCAATCTCCCGCTCCGTATCGATCTTCCCGCTGATGATCCTCCAGGTATTTTTCATCACTGCTTCCATATTTCCGCCGGTGCGCTTGGAAATCGCAAGCACGTTGGCAAACATCCGGATATCCGCGACTCCGCTGCGCCCTGCCAGATCCATAAACAACTGTTCCACCGGAATACTCAGCGCCGTCTGATTGCACATAAACTTCAGCTCCCGCACCAGAATGTCCTTTTCCCCGTAGGACTGTCTCAGATCCTGATAGGCTTCCCTCACTGCGTTTTCCAGGGAATATCCTGCGCACACCGCAAACTGCATGGCGGCTGTCAGATCCCGGAAATGCTCGTACAGATCCTTTCTCCGCTTCTCCATCGCCTGCTTCTTTTTCCACCGGAACCAGAAAGGCACAAACGGGAGCCAGAGAACCACTGCCGCCGCCGACCGATAAAAAAGGAAATCCATCCCTGCGATAATTCCCATACTCTCCAGAGTCCACAGGAGTTTCTCTTTCTTTCCCGGACAATAGCTGTTATAGTCCACTTTCAGCTCCGGAACCTTTCCAGTTTTTTTCTGTTTTTTAATTCTCCGCATACGCTCAGTCCTTTCCTGTGATCCCATTGAAACAATGGGTTGAGCCGGATCGTTCCTTCCTCCATACCGTCAACTTCCGCAATTTCCTCCACATGCCTTCTGCCGTCCGGATCCCGCTCCAGATGCACCAGGATCTCAATACCCGAAACGATCTGCCGCCGGATCGCCTCCAGCGGAATCTCAATTCCCATCAGCGCCATGGATTCCAGCCGCCCAAGCATATCTCTGCTGCTGTTGGCATGGGCGGTACCCAGCGACCCGCTGTGGCCGGTGTTTAAAGCCTGCAGAAAATCCCATGCTTCCGCGCCTCTTACCTCCCCGATGATGATCCGGGAGGGTCGCATCCGGAGGGAAGTCCGGATCAGTTCACGGATCGTGATATCCTGCTGTCCTTCCAGATGCATACTTCTCGCCTCCAGCCGTACAAGATTCTGGATCCCCTGAATCTGCAGTTCGGCATTGTCCTCGATGGTGATGATCCTCTCATCCGCCGGAATAAAGCCGCTCAGAGCATTCAGAAATGTGGTCTTGCCTGTGGAAGTTCCTCCGCCGACCAGGATCGAATATCTGGCACACACCAGATCTTTCAGAAAATCTGCCGCATCCTTTGAAATACAGTCCTGCCGGACCATCTGCGCCATCGTGATCGGATGTTCCGGAAAGCGGCGTATGGTCAGGATCGGTCCGTTCAGGGCAATCGGACACAGCACCACATTGACCCGGTCGCCGTTCTCCAGCCGCGCGTCCACGATGGGATTCTGTTCATTGACTACCCGGTTGCAGCGCCCCGCAATCTGCTGGATAATATCCTCCAGTTTCTCCCGGGAAGTGAACTGCTTTCGGAACGGAAAGATCTTTCCCTGCTTCTCCACAAAGATCGAGTCATATCCATTCACCATAATCTCCGTCACTTCCGGATCATCCAGCAGTTCCTGCAGAACATCCAGCCTGCGCACAGAATAAAACAGTTCCCGCCGCACTTCTGTCTTCCTGCTCACCGGAAGCTTCCGGGTAATCTCTTCCTCCAGGATCAGCCGGTCGATCAGTTCCAGGATCTTCTCATCCTCCGGTTCGCTGGCAATGTCAATTTCTTCCAGAAGCAGAGGCCTCAGCAGCTCGGCTTCCCTCATCCGCTGTCCTCTCCGCGCAGCAGTTTCCTGACATAATCTCCCAGTTCACTCCATGCCAGTTCCTCTGCCCATGCCTTTCCGCTTTTTCCGGCGGCATAGAACGGTATCCGTATCTTCCTGATCTTTTCCAGCACAGAGACGGAATCCCACATCTGAAGGGCACTTTCAAACTGTTCCAGTTTTGCCGCCGAAATAATATCCTGGCGGATCGGAACATAAATTTCCGTACAGTAGTCCAGAATCTGATACAGATCGGCGACGCCGTCGCCAAGATCCAGGATCAGAACTTCATAATTGCTGTTCTGCTCCAGCTGGCGGAACAGCCAGATCCATTCCTCATATTTTGTTGTCTGAATATCCATTGGGAAAAGAGCCGGCGGCAGGAAGTCAAGATTTTGTATGGTTTGTACCATACCGGCGATTTTATAGACAATGCCAGTATTCTCCTGCCTGGCATAATACAGGACATCACTGAGTCCCTGTTCGAAATGTGTTTCCATCAGCTGTTCAAAACCGGAATAACTCTCCAGGTTCAGATACAGCGCTGCGTGATCTCTCCCGAGAATCTGTCCGAGCGCCAGTGCGAAGGAAGTCTTCTGCGTCCTTCCGATCGGTGAATAGATTCCGATCACACGCATTTCCTTTTTGATCACACCGTTCTGTGCCATCGATACTTCATGTTCCACCCCATAACATGCCATCACCTCACGGATCACTTTATCGGAAGACTGATACTTATATACCGTTGGATACTGGTCCAGTCCGGGGCTGTGCACTCCTTCCGACAGAATGATGATCTGGCGGACCGGCAGATTCCGGATCTCCTCTTTCATCGCCTTGTCGGAAATCAGAAGAATTTCAATCTCATTGTTCCTGGCGAAATCCATCAGAACCTCCGGACTTGTGAACGCCTGGATCTCAAAGGGAATATTCTTCTTCTGCATCAGATATTCCATGAAGTTGTAAGCGTATTCAATTTCTGTGTCACAAACCGCAAATATGTTCTTTTTCTTTGCACGAATCAATAGAAGCCTCCTATCCAGAGTAAAACTGCAAGCAGAATGGGTACCGAAAAATGAATACACTCCATCCCCCACTTCCCATCACGATAAGGAACCGGAACTGTAGTTTTTCCCTGTATTTTTAATAAAAATATGTGTTTGATATAAGTGGTGAGTTTAAAAAGACGCTGACGAATGTTTCCGCAGATAATGAAAATGCCGATAGATAGAATTGCGCCAAAGATCAATGACAGACAGATACATTTCAGAATTGCCGCCGGGCCGAGAAAGCCTCCAAGCGCTGAAAAAAGTTTGATATCACCTGCTCCGAACATTCGGAAATGAAATAACCAGAAAAGTAACAGGATCGGAAGAACCGTCCCGATAAGAAATGATAAAATCCCCCTCATTCCATGACCCATACCGTTGGTCAGAAAGCCAGCAAGCCACAGGATCACGATCCAGCCATTTGCTATTTCTCCTGTTTTTAAATCCATCAATACCGCTCCCGATGCAGCCGTCAACACGAGACATTGCTGCAGGTCCAATCTGTATCACCTCCTGCCGTTTCATTGATTGTGACGTCATTATATACGCCGGTTTTTTGTTTGTCCAGCATTTTCCGACAACTTTCTCTGATTTGTGAATTGCTGACAAACGGTCTGAAAAAAATTGATAGGATTTTTTCTTTGTATGCGTGAAAGGTTTTGGGTGTTCATTGTCCCTGTCTCTTTTTTGCAAAAAAATGTAAACAAATTTCCTACGAAAGTTTTGGTTTTCTTTTTTCCTGTATCAATCGTCAGAACTCGGATCCTTTTCCGGAACAATGACAGAAACAGGCGTATGGCAGCCGGTATTCCCCCTCCGGTGCGAAAAAGCATTCAAAAATCGCAGGGAATTATTACTCATTTTTTGTGAAAACCGCAACATATTTCACTAAAATTTTTAGTAATTCCGCACATCTTGACGTTATATTCAAAATAGTGTACGATGAATTCAAAACTTACGCAACAAATGCGGAAACAGACACAAGGAGGACACGCATATGATCATCTATGTTGATGCAAAAGCCGCCCGCGACGGGAACGGCACAAAAGAAATGCCTTTCAGACACATCAATGACGCAGCGCAGGCGGCAAAACCGGGAGACGAAGTTCTGGTGGCTCCCGGCGTGTACCGTGAGTATGTAGACCCGGCGAACGCCGGAACGGAAGACGCCCGGATCACCTACCGCAGCACAGAGCCGCTGGGCGCTGTGATCACCGGAGCGGAAGAAGTGAAAGACTGGAAACCGTATCAGGGAAATGTATGGGTGTGCCGGATCGACAACACTGTATTCGGCAATTACAATCCATATACCACTTATGTTTACGGCGACTGGTATTTTGCGGGCCGCAGCAAACACACCGGCGCGGTTTATCTGAACGATAAAATGATGTATGAGGCAGACAGTGTGGATGCATGTATCAAAGGCGAAATCTACGAATGCTCCTGGGAGCCGAAGGCTTCCGTCTATAAATGGTACGCGGAACAAGACGGAAATGAGACCGTGATCTACGCGAATTTCCAGGGCAAAAACCCAAATGAGGAAAACGTGGAGATCAACGTCCGCCGTGAATGTTTCATGCCTTCCAAAACAGGCGTCGGATATATCACAGTCAGCGGCTTTTCCATCAGCAAAGCTGCAACCACCTGGGCGCCGCCTGCCGCTTATCAGGACGGCATGATCGGTCCTCACTGGTCCAAAGGCTGGATCATCGAAGACTGTGAGATCAGCAACAGCAAGTGTGCCGGTATCTCTCTCGGAAAATATCTGGACCCGGACAACGAGCATTACTTTACTTATAAACATGTGAAGAGCCCTACCCAGATGGAGCGCGACGCGGTATGCCGCGGACAGTATCACGGATGGCTGAAGGAAAAAGTCGGCAGCCATATCGTCCGCCGCTGCAACATCCACCACTGTGAACAGGGCGGAATCATCGGCCGTATGGGCGGCGTTTTCTCGATCATTGAGGACAACCATATCCATCACATCAACAATATGATGGAGCTGGGCGGCGCAGAAATCGCAGGCATCAAGATGCACGCGGCGATCGACGTCATCTACCGCCGCAATTACATCCATCACTGTACGATGGGTATCTGGTGCGACTGGGAGGCACAGGGAACCCGCATCACCCAGAACCTGTTCCACGACAATCAGCGCCCGGAATTCGCAAAACCGCTGAAAGGCGGCATGATGAGCCAGGATATCTTCGTGGAAGTAGGCCATGGTCCTACACTGATCGACAACAATATCCTGCTGTCCGACGCATCCCTTCGTATGGCTACCCAGGGTGTAGCAATGGTACATAACCTGATCTGCGGAGCCCTGACCTGTGTAGGAGGCGGCACCGGTCCGCGTTACACACCGTATCATATTCCTCACCGCACAGAGGTCATGGGCTTTATGACGATCCTTCACGGCGATGACCGTTTCTACAACAATATTTTCGTACAGAAATGGCCTTCCAAACCGTTTACCACCCTGCGCGACAGCTCTGAGGGCACAGATGAGGAAAACCGTGAAGTAGGCACACATGTCATGGATGAATATCCAACCTATGAAGAATGGATCCAGATGTTTGATATGGATACCGATACGCCGGACATGGTAAAACTGGACACTGCACATTCCCACCCGCTTCCGGTCTGGGTAAAGGGCAATGTTTACTTCAACGGCGCCAAAGCCTGCAAAAAGGAGACGGAGCATCTGGTGGATACAGAACACGAAGTAACCGTCGACGTGATCTGCCAGGACGGCAGACCGGTCCTGTCCACCAACCTGTACGAATTCCTGGGAGATTTCTCCACCGGTATGGTGAACAGCGATGTCCTTGGCTGCGCCTTTGAGCCGGAAGAACGGTATGAAAACCCGGACGGAACGGATATCGTCTTTGACAGAGATTATTTCGGCGGACACCGCGGACTGCAGGTACTTCCCGGACCGTTTGCAGCTCCGGAAGACGCCGGACGGAAACTCTGGTAAAACGGACGAAACAAACCAGGGGCAGGTAGTATGCGTAGACGGCGGGCTGCTGCAAAAGCGTGGAAACTCTAAACGTTTCAAAGCACCTCCGGGCGGGCACCGGAGCGATTCGATAGGAATTGTTGATCAATTCCCATCTCAGCGCTCCTCAGACTCCGGGCTTGTAACCCTGCGTCTGTCCCGCCCTCCGGCACTTCGAAACGTTAAGAGTTTCTCACACTTTGCAGATGCCCGCCGTCCACGCATACCACCTGCCCCTGGTTTATTTCTGACTTTGATGTGCTTTTTTTTCGTCCGTTTAGAATATAAAGGCTGATCTGTTACTCTTATTCCGTTCTTTTTCTTATTTCATCATTGACCTTTTCGCGCATCCCGGCCAGATAAGAAATCCTTCGTGGATACTTTTCGAAATTCAGTTCTTCTCCCTCCTGCACCTCCAGGCAGCGATATGCCGTCTCTTTTCCAGTCATCTGTTCCAGAAGTTTCAGCGCACAAAGATCACTCATCGCCTCGTCCATCAGCATCATCCTCTGGGATTCCTCCGGAATTCCGTCCCTGCCGGGATAGACCAGAAACGGATCGCCGGACGGAAACGCGCCGTCGGCATCGGTACAGAGATACGGATCAATAGAACGGGTAGAAAACTGTGAATGATAAAAATTATATCCCCAGTGGAGAAAACCGTCCAGCTGATACCGGTACAGCAGGGTTCCGAGAATCCTGGTTCGATATCCCGGCTGGACAATAAACCGGTTCGGTACGTTCACCGCCTGGCTGGTACAATAATAACCCCACAGCTTTTCCGGCCGTTTTTCCAGAAACGGCTGAATATGATCCAGGGAACATACCGGCTGACGTACAAGCCCTTTTTCATAAAACGCATATTCCGACAGCGCGTCAATGACCTGGCAGTCCCCAAGGTCTTCCGCCACCAGTTCCACCGCTTTTTGATAGCTTTCCAGCACTGCTTCTCCCGGCTCATCGGAAACATGGAAAAAAGTATGTTCCAGTATGCCCAGCTGCTTCAGCTCTTTTTTCAGCGCGCAGAGAAAGCTGTGCAGAAATTCTGTGTATTCCGGACTGCCCGCATCCGTCTCCCAGCCGAAGATCCTCTGATACTGTCCATCTTTTGTCCCAAAGATCTGAGGCGTGCATTTGGCGCCCCACTGAGTAAACAGGTGGGAAATCTCATAATAAACGATGCCGCACCTCCGGCACATCTCCACCCACCGCCGCAGCTTTTCAAATCCAAACACCCAGTGACCATTCTCAAACACCACATCTGTCAGCTGTACCGGAAGTCTGTAACCTCCGACCGCCGTATCCAGAGGCGGCGTAAACACCGGCGTCAGGATCATGTTGCACTTTCTTTTGACGGCTGCACGGATAAAATTCTCGGTGATCCGCCAGTATTCTTCGCTGAATACTTCCACCTGATAATATTCCGCCAGACAGTCTGAATGGAACCACTCCGTATGGGGAATCGGAAGCGGAGGAAGGTCTGCATTGAGGATTTCAAAGGACATTTCCGCGGTTCCCATACATTCCCCGTTTCGGACCATGCGGACAGACACGGGATAAACCCCGGGCACGCTGCTGTCCTGTGCCTCCAGATCCACCCAAAGACTCCTCCACTGTCCCGGGATCAGATTCACACCTTCCCCGGAAATTTCCTGAAGCAGATCGGGATACAATCCTGGCTCCCGGGTCAGATAATCCTCATCCGACTCCGGATGCAGCGGATATTCGCAGGGAACCAGACATACCTTCCGGATCCTTGCCATTTCCTTTCCTTTTCCGCACAATTCCGGATGCATTTTTTCTCTTCTGCTGCCACTCCACCGATATGCGATCTGAAAAGACACGGTCTCTCCTCTCAGGGCGGTCAGTTTTTCTCTGACCCCTTCCCCGGACGGCTCTCTGACCGGAAATACTTTCTCCATAGAAGAAACAATCTTCCACTCAAACCCTTCCATTTGTCACTCCTTTTAATGTGCCAGCCGCTCTTCCCATTCTTTTTCCTTAAATCCGACCAGAACAAAGTCTTCCCCGATCACCAGCGGACGCTTTACCAGCATTCCGTCTGTGCCGAGAAGCTCCAGCTTATCCTTCAGTCCCAGTTCCTTGTATTTCATCCCGCTGGTATTGAAGAATTTCTTCAGTTCCAGCCCGCTCTTTTCATACCACTCCTTCAGCTCCGATGCTGTAGGATTCTGCTCCTTGATATGGCGCGCTTCGTAGCTCACACCATGGTCATCCAGCCATTTCTTCGCCTTTTTGCAGGTACTGCATGGGGGATATTCCAAAAATAACATGTTCATTTTCTCCTTTTCTTCCGATACTCTTTTTCTGTAACCGTTCAGTCAGCGCAACTTCTGTCTTTTTTCGTTTTTACTCTTCAAATGCAAAATCTCCGTATTCTGCCCGGCTCACTTTCAGCAGATCTTCCGGCGCCAGCACCAGCGTCGTTCCGATCCTTCCGCCGCTGACGTAAATCCTGTCGAACTGTCCGGCAGACTGCTCCACCACCGTCGGAAACTGTTTCTTCATGCCGATGGGGCTGCAGCCGCCCCTTACATAACCGGTCACCGCGGTGATATCTTTTACATGGATCATTTCCACGGACTTTTCTCCCACGGTCCGTGCCGCCTTTTTCAGATCCACTTCCTTCGCGATCGGCAGGACGAAAACATAATACTGCCCGCTCTTTCCTTTCGCCACTAGGGTCTTGAACGACTGTTCCACCGGCGCTCCTGTCAGTTCCGCGCTGTGCATTCCGTCGATAAATTCGCTGCACTCATACTGGAGCACCTGGTAGGAAATCTTCTGCCGGTCCAGAATCCTCATCGCATTGGTCTTGATTTCTTTTCCCTTGCTCATGAATCCTGCGCCTTCCCTTCCTGCTCCAAGATGTATAACTGTTTTTTCAGCTGCTTCAGTTCTTTCTTCAGCTCAATATTTTTCTCTTTCAGGCGGACCACCGCATCCCCGGCTTCCTCCGGCTTTACGCTGAGCAGCTGTGCAATGCCGACCAGATTCGTGTGCTTGATCAGATAATCCCGAAAGGCTTTCTCTCCGCAGAGCATGGAAATCCGCACACCGCCTTTATAATTCTGGACGCCCAGAAGTTTGATCAGCCGGATCTCGCCGGTACTGGAAACATGGGTTCCGCAGCATGCACAACAATCATAGCCCTCTACGGTAATCAGCCGCACCTGTCCTTCGATCTCCTTTTTGCTTCTGTACTCCATCTGTGCCAGTTCTTCCCGATCCGGCAGGGAAGCTGTGATCGGAACATTCCGAAGGACTGCGTCGTTCGCCTGCTGCTCGATCTCAAACAGCTGCTCTTTCGTCAGCACACCGTCAAAATCCACAGTAACGGCTTCGCTTCCCATATGGAATCCCACATTGTGGTATCCGTATTCCCGGGCTATGATCCCGGAAACGATGTGCTCCCCGCTGTGATTCTGCATGTTGGAGAAACGGCGCTCAAAATCAAGCTTTCCTACAACCTCCGTTCCCGGCTCCAGCAGCTGGGTAACGGTATGCCAGATCGTTCCGTCCACTTCCTGCACATCCAGAACCCTGGCGTCTCCCAGCGTTCCCTGATCCGCCGGCTGGCCGCCGCCTTCCGGATAGAAGGCTGTCTGATCCAATTCTACTTTGTAGATTCCTGCCTCACTGATACATTTTTTTACTGTCGCTGTAAATTCACCGAGGTATGCATCTGCCTCATATAATTTCACTGTATTCATAGGACACCTCCGGTTTCCTCTTAGATTTTTTCATGTACGTTCCATGCTATATAGTTTACTACGGCGCAAGCCGCATGTAAAGTTTTCCTGCCGCGTCCCGGCCGCCATACGTAACAGTTCATCTTTGCTGAACCGTTACATGCAAAAGTCCGAACGGTCACGCCGTCTTCTTTCTGTTCTTTCCAAAGACTATGAAAAACAGTGCGGAGACACCCATCATCCACGGATAAAACAGATAGGGCATAATCTGAAACGGCGCCAGCTTCGTCGCCTCCGCTGCCAGCAGCAACTGTGCGCCGTAAGGCAGAAGTCCCTGTCCCACGGACGCAAAGATATCCAGCAAGGAAGCGGTACGTTTCGGCTCGATGCCATATTCATGTCCGATTTCTTTTGCGATGGGACCGGCGATCACGATCGCCACCGTATTGTTTGCCGTAGTCATATCCACCAGCAGCGCCAGCACAGCAATCCCAAGCTGCGCGCCCTTCTGGCCGCGGATCCGTTTCCGGATAAACTGCAGGATATAAGCAATTCCTCCGTATTCCCTCATCAGAGCAACCACACAGGCTACCAGCAGAGAGATCACCGTAATATCGTACATTCCGGTCACGCCTTCTCCCACTGCGCTAAAGATTCCCAGCGGTTCAATGGCTCCCGTCGCCACGCCCACGATCAGAGAGAGTACCGTTCCGCTGATCAGTACCAGGAAAACATTGAATCCGATCAAGGCCCCCACAAGAACGACCAGATACGGGACGATCTGCAGCAGATTGTATTCCAGCTCCGCGTCGAGTGTGTAATCCGCCTGACGGGTGATCAGGAAAAATACCAGCAGCGAAACCACTGCGGCAGGGAGTACAATCAGAAAATTTGCCTTAAACTTGTCCTTCATTTCACAGCCCTGGGTCTTGACTGCCGCAATGGTCGTATCGGAAATCATCGACAGATTGTCGCCGAACATAGCGCCGCTGACCACCGCTCCGATACACAGCGCCATGGGAAATCCTGTTTTCTCACTGATGCCCACCGCGATCGGAGCCAGGGCGGCGATAGTTCCCATGCTGGTCCCCATGGACAGGGAAATAAAGCATCCGATCAGCATCAGGCCCATAACGGCGACGGAAGACGGCAGGATGGAGAGGCAGAAATTTACGGTGCTGTCCGCACCTCCCGCTGCCTTTACAGCCCCGGAAAATCCTCCTGCCGCGAGAAAGATCAGGCACATGGTAATGATGTTTTCATCCCCCACGCCTTTGGTGATCACTTTTATCTTTTCATCAAAATTCAGAGAGCGGTTCTGAAAAAAAGCCGTCATCAGGGCAAGCAGAAATCCCACAACGGTCGGCATATGATTGAAATCCCCGCTGATGATCCCCATGCCCAAAAACGACACCAGGAATACTCCGATAGGCAGAAGCGCTCTTAATCTTCCCTTTTCCATTTTTTTATCCTTTCTTTCTTCCTTTTCTCCGATTGATTATACAGGAGAAGCATCCTTCTGACAAGGATACTTCTTGCAGGATATTAGCAAGCATTCAGCCACCGAAACTGTCACTGATATTTTCAGGCTGTTTCAATCTGCAAAAAAATCTGTCCCTCCCCTGAAATCCTTCAGGGTACCGAACAGATTTTCATTCCGTTTCCAGTGAATTCTCCTCTGGAAACAGCATATATGCTTTGCGCGAAAGACCAAGAATTGCCGTGCGAAGAAATCTGGAAAATTCCTGCGGCGGAAGACATTCCTTCTGTCCCAGCCATTTCTTGATCGCACATACAAACGCATCTGCGTAAAAAGCGGCGTAGGGCTCAATGGACGGCTCCTCCCGGAAAAAAGGTTCCAGATGGTCGCACATGATGGAAAACACCACCGAGAAAAAATATTCAGAAAAAGAATTCTGCCCCTCCTGCTGAAAACATTTCCGGTAAAAAATACGGTTTTCATAAAAATAACTGCAGATCTCATCCATGAATTCCCAGGAATCTCTGTATTGTTTTTTCAGTGCAGTTTCCATAAATTCCGTATAATAGATCCAGCTGACCAATTCGTATTTGTCTCTGAAATGATAATAGAAGCTTTTTCGATTTAACCCGCATTGTTCACAGATATTGCTGACGCTGATCTTGTCCAGAGGCTGCGTCATCATCAGCTCTTTCAGCGCCTGTGCCAGTGCCCGTTTTGTAATATTTGAATCCGCCACAACGATTCCTCCCGGTACTGAAAGTTCTCGTTCTATTATAACTTTTACCCCGATAAAATTCAACAGGCAAACATTTCGCTGTCTGCAGGAAGGATCCCAACGGGCTGAAATATCTGGAAATAGTTGGACAGATCCGGAATTATGTCCAAAAAAGTAACACTTTACCGGAAACTGTAGAAATTTGAGACATCTGCCAAAATCTGTCCGATGAAAAATCTCTGTCCGGTGAGTATCATTGGGTTAAATCCATTGGATAAACTGCAGAAGAAAGAAAGGAAGTAAAATTAATATGGGTAATGTTGTAGAAAAAGCAAAAATCGCAGCAATGTCGGTATCTCTTTCAAAAGCATGGCAATATCTGGGAAACGATCCTGAAACCAATATTCCGAAGCTGATGGCCCTGGTAGATAAAGTGGCTCCGGAAGGCTGGTATGAGGAACAGCGCAAGGCATTCCGCGGCGCTATCGATGCAAAGAACAACTGGTATCAGCTGATAATGAAAGTGTGGGAGCTGGATGAAGGCGTCCGGAATACTTTCTTTAATAATTTTATCGTAAATGCCAGCCTGGCTGGAAGTGCAAAACAGGAGAAAACCAAAGAAAAGGAAGGCTGCAACGTGCCGTGGGCAATCCTTCTCGATCCTACTTCCGCATGCAACCTTCACTGCACCGGATGCTGGGCTGCTGAATACGGCAACCGCCTGAACCTGACGTTCGACGAGCTGGATTCCATTGTCACACAGGGAAAAAAACTCGGTACCTATATGTACATCTTTACCGGCGGAGAACCTATGGTCCGCAAAAAAGATATCATCGCGCTGTGCGAGAAACATTCTGACTGTGAATTCTTAAGCTTCACCAACGGAACACTGATCGACGAAGATTTCTGCCACGAAATGCTCCGCGTAAAGAATTTTGTTCCTGCCATCAGCCTGGAAGGTTTTGAGGAAGCCAACGACGGAAGACGAGGCAGCGGCGATTACGAAAAAGTAATGCATGCAATGGAACTGATGAAAGAGCATAAACTCCCATTCGGTATTTCCGCCTGCTACACAAGCCAGAACTATCAGGATATCAGCAGTGAACCTTTCTTTGATATGATCATTGACGCCGGCGCACTGTTCATCTGGTTCTTCCATTATATGCCGGTAGGAAACGGAGCCGTTCCGGAACTTCTTCCAAACCCGGAACAGCGTACAGAAGTTTACAAGAGGATCCGTGAGTTCCGTCAGACCAAACCGATCTTCTCCATGGACTTCCAGAACGACGCAGAGTATGTCGGCGGATGTATCGCCGGAGGAAGAAGATATCTTCATATTAATGCAAAAGGTGATGTGGAACCTTGTGTATTCATCCACTACTCCAACGCCAATATCCGCGAATGTACCCTGCTGGAAGCTCTGAAGAGCCCGATCTTCATGGCTTATCATGACGGACAGCCGTTCAACGACAACATGCTCCGTCCATGTCCGATGCTGGAGAATCCGGAAAAGCTCCGCGCCATGGTAAAAGCAGCCGATGCCAAATCCACCGACTACGAAGCTCCGGAAAGTGTAGATACCCTCTGCGGCCGCTGCAAATCGTACGCGGAAAACTGGAAACCTCAGGCGGATTTCCTGTGGGAACAGTGCGGCAAAGGCAAAAGAGACAAATAAACGTGCAGCCAGGTCAGTAAATGATGAAAGAAAGGCGCATTGCAGAAATGCGGTGCGCCTTTCTTTCCGCATTCCAACCACCGTTTCCATTCGAAGAAGACGAAAAAAATCTACAAAATCATATTTCTGACCATGTCTGACGGACAGGCCATATGGTATGATAAAATGAGGGAAAGTTTGGAAGTAAACTCCCAAATCTACCTTAATGACGCGGCAGGTGCGTCAGATGGAGGAAAAAATGGAGAAAGATATCACAAAAATATTAGTAGAATGTATGCTGGACAAAATTCTGCAGGATTCCAGAAGTTCTCCCCGGCGGCTGGCAAGAAATCTGGTGGACATCAGCCTGAACTTCGCGAAAGGACGCTTCCAGAAACGATTTCTGTCTGATGCTCAGGAAATGCTGAAAAATCCGGAAAGCGCTTATTATGAACTTGTCTCTGACCAGATTGCCAACGTCGACCGCAAACACATGGTCACTTTCGGAATGAATCTGGGTTATAACGGCTGTACTGTCGGAGCAAAAAGAATCCGTGAGATAGAAGCCGAGCAAAACCTGAACATTCCCTGGTCCCTTTCTCTGCTTCTGGACAGGGAACGTCTTTTGATCAATCCCGACAGCTATTGCCGGATTATAGAACAAGGACGAAAAATAGGCATCTACGTCTATCTGTTTTTTCTTCATGACGAAAACGCGGATCTCTGTCTTCCGCTGATCGAAAACTATCCAAACTGCGCATTCGGGATTTTTCTGCAAAACTGTACATTCTCTGACGCCTATCTGGAAAAGCTGCAGAAATGCGGAAATGCCATGACCGTCATCTATGCCGATGAAGCAGCGCCGGAGTCCTGTCAAAGACTGCGGGAAAAGCGCCTGCTGTATGGGATACATTACAGTTATGACGAAACAGACCGGGAAAAGATCCTGTCCGAATCCTGGCTTACGGCGCAGGAACCTTTGCGTCCATGTTTTGCTTTTCTGCACGCCCGGGATTCCTGCAGCCTGCAGACACAAAACGAAATCTATCAGCATGTTCTGGCTGTGCGGAGCGAACAGAAACATCCCATCCTTTATATGGAATTACGCCAGGACATCTATCAGATTGATGAGATCATCTCCGACGATGCCTGTCTCGTAGGTTTCCGCGAAGACGGCAGTGTCCACATGCGTCAGCAGACGCAGAACCGGACAGATGTCAATATTTTTTCCACCAATTTGCTGGATCTGCTGAAAACAGTGGCTCTGAAGCAGGCAACTGCCCCCTCAGCAGAATATTGAAAAATCTTTGTAACAGTTTAGCCCAGGTCTGCGCACATGCTGCGCAGACCGTAAGAACGTGATTCAGGAGTGCAAAATCCCATCGCCGAAGGCGATTTTCAATGGATTTTGCATGTAACGGTTCAGCAAGGCTGAACTGTTACAAATCTTTCAACGCCGTATGGATCATTTCTGTACGGCGCTTTTTTTCGTATAAAATATAAACAATAGAAACTTTCCGGATTTCTTTAAAAAACTATTGACGGATCTTGTCTTCTGGTATATTATGAACATATGAACAGTTATTCATATATTATTATTATTCCATACCCGTCCTGCTGTAAGAACGGCTGCATTTTTCCAGCAACACGAAAAGAGATCGGAGGATGATTATGAGTCAGAAAAAAGATTCCAGTGCTCTGGTAAAAAAGATCTATATCATCGAGAATCTGGACTGCGCCAACTGCGCAGCCGCTGTGGAACGCAGGCTGAACGCAATGCCTGAAGTCACTGAAGCGGTTCTCACCTTTGCCACAAAACAGCTTCGCATCACTGCGGAAGATCCGGATAATCTTCTGGATAAGATCCGGGCGGAAGCTTCTGCTGTGGAACCGGGCGTAGAAATTTACCCAAGAACACGTTCCAGAAAAACCAAAACCACTTCCGCTCATTCAGCGGAAGCATCACATGAACATGAGCATACCCATGAACACCACCACGAAAGTTCCTGCGGCTGCAGTCATGAGCATGACCACGAGCAGGAAAATCATGACAGCTCCTGTGGCTGTGGTCATGACCACATCCATGCGCATCACCACAGGGAAAAGGCTTCCCGCCTGAGCGCAGAAAACAAAAAGGATCTGGTACAGATTCTGATCGGAGCAGCGCTTTTTATCAGCGGTATCATCCTGAACGCGGTATCCCTTGTGATCCCGGCAGACGTAATCCTGTTGATTGGCTATCTGCTTCTCGGCGGAAGAATCATCCTTACCGCAGGAAAGAATCTGACCCGCGGAAAGGTCTTCGATGAAAACTTCCTGATGAGCCTTGCGACCATCGCCGCAATCTGTATCGGAGACTTTAAAGAGGCGGTCGGCGTCATGCTGTTCTACCGTGTCGGCGAACTGTTTGAGGAAATCGCTGTGGAACGGAGCCGTTCCCAGATCATGGATGCGGTGGATATGCGTCCGGAAGTCGTGACCAAAGTACACGGCAGCCATACGCATGTGATTCCTGCGGAGGATGCCGAAATCGGAGATATCCTCCAGATCCGTCCGGGTGACCGTATTCCCCTTGACGGAACCGTCGTTGAAGGCGAAAGCCGCATCGACACGTCACCGGTAACCGGAGAACCTGTACCTGTCACAGTAAAAGCCGGGGATTCTGTTGTGTCCGGCTGCATCAACACCTCCGGGCTGTTGAAAATGAAAGTTGAAAAAGCACTGGACGAATCCATGGTGACAAAGATCCTGGATTCTGTGGAAAATGCCGCTGCAAGCAAGCCGCAGATTGAGCGTTTTATCGCACGTTTCGCAAGGGTTTATACCCCGGTCGTTGTTCTTCTCGCCGTGCTGACCGCGATCGTACCATCACTGGTGACCGGCGACTGGAATCACTGGATCTACACCGCGATCACCTTCCTGGTCATCAGCTGCCCATGCGCCTTGGTATTGAGTGTGCCGCTGGCGTTCTTCTCCGGAATCGGCGCCGGAAGCAAACGGGGCATTCTCTTCAAAGGCGGAATTTCCCTGGAAGCTATGAAAAATGTCCGCGCCGTTGTCATGGATAAGACCGGAACGATCACCCAGGGAAATTTCAAGCTGCAGGAAGCCGTTCCCGCAAACGGAACGGATGCCGACACTCTGCTGGCTCTCTGTGCATCCTGTGAACAGAATTCCACACATCCGATTGCCCAGAGCATTCTGGCGGCGGCAAGAGACAAACAGATTTCCCTGGACACACCGTCCGAGGTGGAAGAAATCGCCGGCCACGGGATCCGTGCCGCCCTGCCCCAGGGCGAGGTACTCTGCGGAAACCGGAAGCTGATGGATCAGTTCCATGTACCGGTGAACGCAGCAGCCCTTAACTACGGTACAGAAGTTTTTGCTGCGCTGAACGGCACATTCATCGGTCATCTCGTCATTGCGGATACGATCAAGCCGGAAGCGGCAGACGCAATCTCCGCAATCCGTTCCAAAGACATTGTCACCGCGATGCTGACCGGCGATGCCCAGGAAAATGCGGACGCTGTGGCAAAAGCAACCGGCATCGACGAAGTCCATGCCCGCCTGCTTCCTCAGGACAAACTGGAAACCCTGAAAGAGATCCGCGCAGCACACGGCGCTGTCATGTTTGTGGGAGACGGCATCAATGACGCTCCCGTACTGGCAGGCGCAGATGTAGGCGCAGCGATGGGAAGCGGCGCGGACGCGGCAATTGAGGCTGCGGATGTGGTCTTTATGACCTCACAGCTGGATGCGGTTCCAAAAGCGCTGGAGATCGCCCACACCTCCCTCCGGATTGCAAGGCAGAACGTCGTGTTCGCTCTTGTGATCAAGGCACTGGTCATGGTCCTTGGCCTTGCCGGATTCGCCAACATGTGGATGGCAGTATTCGCGGACACCGGTGTGGCAATGATCTGTGTATTGAATTCCATCCGGATCCTTTACCGGAAAAAACTGTGATGGCACCTTTCGACAGATTTTGGAGATTTTATAAATTCTGATTTTATAGAATTTCTGATTCTTTTAGAAAATGGACATACTTTCAACACATTTTTTTCTTATACTGTATTACAGATAGTTGATTAACCACTCACTATCTCCCCCCTCATTAAAAAATGGCGATGCACTTCGGTGTGTCGCCATTTTTGCTTCTGACAAGTTCCTGTTGCTTCGCGCACATAATTCAGATACAATAATTACTATATTAAAAGATTTCAGTAAACCGTTCATCAATGTTGTTTCTGCTGCTGCTGATCAAAAGATTCCCCGTACAGCATCTCTCAGGAATTATCTCAGGAAAGAAGGTGTTTCTATGGCATCACCGAATAAGCAGTCCTATACCACAGAAGATATTTATTCTCTGCCCGACGGCCAGAGAGCAGAATTGATTGACGGAACCATGTATATGATGGCTCCGCCAAACAGAATCCATCAGAAACTGGTGTCCGAATTGACACAGGTAATTGGAAACCACATAAAATCCAAAAAAGGTTCCTGCGAAATCTATCCTGCACCGTTTGCCGTTTTCCTGAATGCAGATGAAAAAAACTATGTAGAACCGGATATCAGCGTAATCTGCGATACAGACAAACTCACGGAAAAAGGGTGCAGCGGCGCGCCGAACTGGATCATTGAGATCGTCTCCCCTGGCAGCCAGCGTATGGATTATCTGACAAAACTGTTTAAATACCGCACAGCAGGCGTCCGGGAATACTGGATCGTAGATCTTTCGCGCGAAACGGTACAGGCATATTTGTTTGGTGATTCAGAAGATTTCCATCAGTTTTCTTTCACAGATTCCGCTCCGGTTGGAATTTTTAATGATCTGCAGATCTGCATTGCAAATTTAGTCAAAGACCCCGCAGCAAGCTACGGGGCATCAAACTTGTAGCGCAGCAGAGCTGCGGGGTATTTGACCCTCGCGGCAGTCGCCAAATGGACATGCAAGCATGTCCGCTTGGCTCGTTGCCCGCGGGAATAAATACGGAGGTAAAACCAAATGATTGATTTTCAAAACGGAGACATTTTCAAACTGAGAAATACCGGTCGGTTTCAGAACGAAAAACTGATCGCCCCGCTTTTGGTTTCCGGTGAGGAATTTCTCGGGGAATACCAGGCGATCCGCGACTTCGTAATCTTCACCAACAAGCGGGCAATCGGCGAATCTGTTCTTTCGTGATAAAATTTTGCCGCAACTGGACAAAATTATTCTAACAGCCGCTGAGAGAACTTTGTTATACTAAAAGTAAGAAAGTGCTGTTGCGGAAATTTCCGCAGGAAAGGAGACCAGATATGGTAAATCTGAAAGCAAACCCATACTATCTGTCCGACGAGGACTGCAAATGGGTAGAAGACACGATCGCAGGAATGAGCGATGAAGAGAAAGTCGGACAGCTTTTTTTCCAGCTGACTGCTTCTCATGATGAAGAATATCTGAAAGAACTGATGGAGAAATATCACCTGGGCGGCTGCCGTTACAATCCGGCTCCCGGCAAGGCGATCCAGGAACAGAACCGTAAACTCCAGAAATACGCGAAGATCCCGGTATTTATCGCCTGCAACACAGAGTCCGGTGGAAACGGCGCCTGCGCGGACGGAACAACCATCGGCTCCGGCGTAAAGATCGCTGCGACCGACAAGGAAGAATACGCTTTTGCCCTCGGAAAAATGTCCAACGAAGAGGCCGCTTCCATCGGATGCAATATGGCTTTCGCACCGGTCTGCGATATCGCCTATAACTGGGAAAACACGGAGATCATCAGCCGTGCATTCGGAAACGATCCGGAACGTGTCGCCAAGATGAGCGCTGCTTATCTGAAAGGTGCCCACACGATCCCGGGCTTCGCATGTGCCGCAAAACATTTCCCGGGCAACGGACAGGATTTCCGTGACGCGCATCTTTCCAACAACGTCAACTACTTCACCGTGGAAGAGTGGGACAAGACTTACGGAATGGTTTACAAGACCCTGATCGACAATGGCCTGGACGCGATCATGGCAGGACATATCATGCTGCCGGAATACGCAAGAGCCATCAATCCGGATCTGAAAGACGATGATATGATGCCGGCAACCCTGAGTCCGGAAATCATGAAAGGCCTGCTCCGCGAGAAGCTGGGCTTCAACGGAATGGTTGTCACAGACGCTTCCCATATGGTCGGCATGACCAACCGTATGAAACGTTCGGAAATGCTTCCTCTGACCATCAATGCGGGATGTGATATGTTCCTGTTCTTCAACGACCCGGACGAAGATTATCAGACCATGCTGACTGCATACAGAAACGGAACCATCAGCGAAGAGCGTATGACCGAAGCCCTGACGCGTATCCTCGGACTGAAAGCTCATCTTGGTCTGAACAAAAAAGCAAAAGAGGATCTGGTACCGCAGCCGGAAGCTGTGGAACAGACGCTTGGCAAGGAAGAATATAAGGAAATGCAGAAAGCGATCAGCGACGACTGTATCACCCTGGTAAAATACAAAGACCAGGATGTGCTTCCTGTCACTCCGCAGCGTTATAAGAGAATCATGATCGTACATGTCAAAGGCGCGGAAAGCGGAATGTCCTTCCTGATGAAGGCCATGGGCATGGGCGGCAAGAAGAACCCGGCGGAACTGCTGAAAGAAAAGCTCTGCGCGAAAGGATTTGACGCATTTATCTACGAAAGTCCTCTCGATGCCATGAAGAAAAAAATAGAAGCCGGAGAGAAACCGGATATCAATCTCTATTTTGCAGGAAAGAACGCGATCGCTGATTTCGTCAAAGATATGGACATGGTCATCACTCTGTGTGACGTTTCCAGCGGAAGACCGAGCTTCGGTATGTCCAAGGGCGGCGGAGAAATTCCGTGGTATGTCTTTGAACTTCCGGTAGTGGTCGTAGGATGCGGACAGCCGACGATGCTGGCGGATATCCCGCAGGCACGCACCTATATCAATACCTATGACGCGGATTCCTCCACCTTTGACGCTCTGGTTGACAAGCTGATGGCAGGACCGGAAGCGTTTACGGCGGTAGATCCGATCGACAGCTTCTGCGGACTGTTTGACGCAAGACTGTAATCAAAACTCGAACAGGGGACATGTATGGGCAGACGCCCACACATGTCCCCTGTCTTCGTTCACTTCTTTTATTTGTGCTAGAGCGTGTTTGAAAATTCATTCCTGCAATCTGCACGCTCCAGCATCTCCGCCAGCAGCCGGATATACTCCGGCGTCGTGCCGCAGCATCCGCCGATCACTCCGGCTCCCGCATCTACGAGAACTTTCATATGCCGCGCATAATCTTCCGCGTTCATACTGTAGAATGCCTCACCGGTGGGAGTGATGACTGGAAGACCTGCATTTGGCTTTGCGATGACCGGCACTCTCGCCACCTTTGCCATACTCCGTACCACGGCTTCCAGCTGATCCGGACCAACGGAACAGTTAAGTCCGACCGCCGCCGCTCCCATCTCCTGAAGGGTTTCCACCGCTTCCACCGCATTGCCGCCAAAAAGTGCCGAACCGTCAGCTTCCAGCGTCAGGCTGCACATCACCGGCAGGTCGCAGACAGCCGCCGCCGCATCCAGAACCACGCAGGTTTCGTCCACACACATCATAGTCTCCGCCACCAGAAGATCCACGCCTGCGTTTGCCAGCGCTGTGATCTGTTCCGCATAAGCGTCATAAAGCTCTTCATAAGTGAGCTCTCCCTTGGGTTCCATCATCTTTCCGGTGGTGGTGATGTCTCCCGCGATCCATCCGTTTCCATTTCCCACTGCCTCTTTTGACAGTGCTGCCAGGCGTGTGTTCAGTTCTTCCACCCGGTCCTGGTATCCGAAATTGGAAAGGCTGATCCGGTTTGCGGAAAAAGTCGGAGCATAGATAATCTGGCTTCCTGCCGCAAGATACGCTTTCTGCAGTCCGATCAAAATGTCCGCGTGTTCCAATGTCCATATCTCGGTACTGATTCCTTTCGGCATTCCCGCCTTTGTCAGATTGGAACCAGTTGCGCCGTCCAGCAGGATCACTCCTGCACCGGCCAGCTTTGCAAACGCTTCTTTTGTCATTTGGTCTCCTCCATGGATGCTGTTTAGCAATCGGACAGGTATCTTCCTGCACCTGTCCCAGAGCTTGTTATTCCGCTGTACTTTCCGAGCTGCTGTCGGTATCTGCGGTGCTTTCCGTTGTACTGTCTGTGTTCTCTGCACTGCTTTCTGCAGATGTGCTGTCTGTTCCCTCTGCGCTGCTTTCTGCAGATGTGCTGTCTGTTCCCTCTGTACTGCTTTCAGAATCAGATGTGCTGTCTGTTGTACCATCTGTGCTCTCTTCAGAAGTATCCACTGTCATGGTATACAGATCATAATCTGTGACTTCCAATTTATTCCATGCTCTCTTCACGGAAATATCGCTCTCTTCCACCCAGGTGTCCAGCTGGTTGCTGTATGCTTCAGCCTGGCGCTCCTGCACGATGGTTTCTTTCTGGCTGTCCGTTGCTTCACGATCCAGAACACTGTTCATACGCACGACATAATATGCGTTTTCGCCTTCGATCACTTCCGCATAAACCTGACCGTCGCTGAGGGTCTGAGCCGCTTCTTTCAACGCTTCGTCCAAATCCTCGTCATCCGCGCCAAAGGTAGTTTCGGATGCAGTCAGATATATTTCATCGGTATCTGTGGTATCCTCGGTGGATGATGCATCTTCCGTAATACCGGTATCCGCCGCACTGTCAGACTGCGCCGCATCATCGGTACTGTCTTCTGCAGCATCGGTTCCATCCTCTGCGGTGTCCGCAGCAGCTTCCTCGGCTCTTCTCTGAGCATTCAGCTCATCGTTAATCTCTGTCCGCAGATCGGAAAAATCTGCCGTTGCCGGATCTTCGGATGCATTCAGCCGATCCAGAAAGGTCTGCGCGATCTCTTTTTTCTCTGCTTTCTCTTCATCCGTCAGTTCCACAGTCTCACCGTTTTCATCGGTTTCCGTGCCTTCTGTCGATACCTGCACATAACTGATACTGGACTGCTGCGCTTCCTCGTCACTGACCTCTGTATCCACATCCGCGATCATCGGGTCATACATTTTCGACTGAATCGCATACACTTGCATTACATCCTCAATATCCTCCTGCGTCACGCCAAGCTTGGTCAGCGTCTCCGCGTCATTGTCTTCCACAAAAGCTGCCGCTGCATCTTTTGCTCCCTGTACTTCTTCGTCCGTCAGAGCCACGTCATATTCTGACGCATGCTGTCTCATCAGAAATGCCTGCTCGATGGAAGTCAGGGCATCCTCTTTCAGATTTTCTCCCACGGTCGGGCTGTCCTCATCGCTCTCATCCGACAATGCATCGAAAGACAGGGAATACTCCTGGCCCAGCATGGAACTCATGGTCTCATAATAGCTTGCCATGGTTGCCTGCTGATAGCGCAGCATGAAGTTTGCCTTTCCAAGATTTATTTCTTCATCGTTGATCACCAGCGCTGTCTGGGTTCCGTCCACAACGGTGCTGTCCCCGCAGGCAGTGAGTCCGGTCGCAGCCATCGCAGCGGTAAGCACTCCGCAGATGACCTTTGCACTTGTTCTTTTCATATTTATCTCTTTACCTCCCGTACCGCTTTGTATCGGTATTTTTTTGCATGTTCCTGCATGACATTCGAATCAATTATACCCTTTTTCGCCGGGGAGGGCAACTTTTTTCACAAAATCTTCAAATTATCGGACGAAACCGGGCGCGGCGGATGTGTGGGTGCAGCGGGCGGCTGTGACGCCTGGGAACTTCTACGCCGACAGGGCACAAGGAAAGAAAGTATAGAGGAACTTTCCAAAGAATATCGCAAACAGATTGATTTCGTGAAATGGCAAATAGACAAATACCAGGAAACAATCAGAGAAATGGCGTCTCAAACAGACCAGACCGAAGAACATGAGAGGAAACTAGCCCGGTAAAAAGATAGGAGAGAAAAGTATGAGCATCCGGAGCAGAAAAAAAACTTCAAAATCCGGCCACGCACCTAGAATGTGAGAAAAAGCTAATCCATAAGATCAGAAAAAAGACAAAGAAAGTCAGAGAAAACAGGAATTTATAAAAACTTATTTAAAACCAGCAATACTACGGTTTAAAAAGGCAAAAGTTACATGCAAAGCAAAATAAAAATCTCTGTAATACACAAAAAATATTCTATAATATTATAAATTAGGGACAATTGAGAGAAAATAAACTGTGTGATATAATTTTGTTATATTAAAGAGCAGATAACATTAAGGAAAAACGAAGGGAGGTACAGACCAATGGGAAGGTAATTTTTTAGTTTGTTTGACGTGAATCCCTAAAAAATCTCAGAGAAAAGAGAAATCCAATTACTGTTAATGTTTTTGGAGTATGCATGAATATATGAATAAGAAAATTTTTAAAATCATTCCGGCTTTAATAAGTACGTTATGTTTAAAAGTGGATTTACAAGAGCAACTTCTTTAACATAGGGAGAAGCGCAAATGGATAGTGGTGTAAGTTCACTATTTTCCTCAAACTTAATTGCATATAACTGATTCGAAAGAATGGTTTATAGATGAAAAGAAAAGGATGTTGATATCGTATAATAAGTGGAACATACGTTAGAGAAATCATAAGTGGAGATTCATGATAGGAAGGGAAAAAAATGAAAGGATATTTTTGGATTTTTACGTTTTTTTTATTTCTGCTATCAGGCTGCTCTATAAATGACGGGAAGGAACAACAGAAAATTTCTTATGATTATCCACCCCCGGTCGAGGGGCTCTCATGGGGAATGAGTGAAGAGGAGGTACTGAACAGATTCGAATTGACGGATCGTGAGGTGAAGTGGCAAGAATATGAAGGAACGAATCTTTTTGGTACTAATGAGGGTGGAAAGTATCGCTTTTTTGTCTTGGATGATTCATTAGAATTTCTGGAAGAAGAGGTTACTGCCACTTTTTTATTTTATCAAGAAATTGGTTTGGAAGAAATAGCCCTTAGATTCAATGATTGTTCCGAACAAAACGTGGAAGTAAATGTTCCATTGAAACTTCAGGAAAGTTATGAGAGCAGTTGGGGGACAGATGTCCTACAGTTGGAAGATACGTATAAGGAGAAATTGAAAGAATATCTTCTTGCAAATGGAATGCAGAAGGAAGCGGTAGCGTGGGTGTTTGAGGAAAAAGAGCATCCGCGTCATCCTTTAGTAAGTTATGAAATGGACACGAATCCCAACAGCCAGGCATATGGAACCGTTGTGTTTCATGGTTATTTGGCGGCAATGCTGGAACATGCCCTAAACGATGCATAACAAGCAAAGATTACAGAAAACATAGGTTTGAACCCAAAAGGAGGGGAGATGCCCGCCGCGGCCGGTTTCTGACAGCGGCGGGCGTTAGATTGTGAAAACCTGACGGTTTTTGTTTGTTTTGCAGACATTATTTTATGATTCAATTTTTATTTTGTATTCTGGTATCAGCCGGGCTTTGAAGATTTCGCAGCCTTGTTTGGTTGGCAGATCGTAGTACACCTTGCCTCCGTAAGGATTCGGAAGGGGGCTGTCGGTGGAGTAGATGCGGAGGGTCAGTTCTTTTGGATCGCCCAGGCGTTTCAGGGCGATATGCCATTTTTCTCCGGTTGTGAACCAGTCGTCGGCAAGGCGTCCGTTGAGGTATACTTCTGCGCGGTCGCCTGCATAGTCTGCTTCCAGATACAGTTGGTGATGTTGCCGTGGGGTTGTTTCATTCAGCCGGACGGTGTATTCCCGGTATTCTGGTTGTTCCGGGTTCTTCTGTGAGGGTTTTTCTTTTGTCAGTGTTACCGTCAATGGCTGTGCAGGCTGTGTGGACTGCGTACCCTTCTGGCTGGTGTGGCCGGTCTGTTCCGGTAATCCGGCTTTTGTGAAAGTTCCCGTTTCTGCTGAGAAATTCGCTTCCGCTGTGATTCTCTCCGGCTCTCCGGTTTCTCTGTACCGGATCAGTGTCGTTTTCGGGTGTTTGGTCAGCAGCCAAAGGGTTCCGTCTGTGTTTTCAATCAGGCAGTCGTCGTTATGTTCCGTCAGATACAGACAGTTTCCAAAGCGAAAGGCACGATCTGCTTCCCGTGCGGAGAGTACGACTGTATCACAGGCTTCTTCTTTCCAGAGAAAGTACGGTGCCTCGCCCTTTTCCCGGATATAGAAAAAGATCCTTTCTCCCAGTCTGCACAGAAGGAAGGCGTTGGTTTTCTCCAGGATTTTGTCTCCAAACGAAAAATGAAAGGGGAGGATGCCGCACATTCCGTCTTTCAGATTCAGATGATCAATGGTTTCCTCCCGATCCGCAAAGATCAGACGAACAGAGCTGTCTGTGTGTTCCTGCATCTCCCTGTGACGCTGATGGTTGTTCAGGAAAAGGAAACCTGCTCCTGTCTCCGGATTTACCCGGGCGGTCACCCGCAGTGTCTGGAGGTCTTCCGGGCTGTCAGGTCTGGCTTCCGGAAAAAAGGTCCGGGCGCCTGCCAGGCTTTCTCCAAAGTCCTGCAGCATCAGATGGATTTTTTTCAGCCGTCCGAAGCTTGCGCCGATCTCGCCGGATTCCCGGATGCAGGTCTGAAAATCGTAGCTTTTGACCGGAAGATCGTTGGCATATCCGGTGGCTCTGGATTCCTGAAGGGTGCTGTATTTCCCATCCGGATTGATGCCCCCGTGATACATGTAGTAACCCAGCAGATTTGCCCCGCTCCCAAGCATACAGACAGACTGTGCCTCGATATCTTCCGGCGACGGCCACGTCCTTCGGTGAGCGGTAACCTGAAGTCCTCCTCCCAGCTCCGCAGTGAGATAAGGATTCTGTGACGGATCAAACGTAAATTCATCCTTCTGTGTGACTTTCCGATCGGAACCGATGTTCCTGTCCTGTTTGAAATTGGAAAAAATAAAGTTTTCGCTTGCCGGCATCTGGTCGGTATGCTCCGCCCACGGCGCATCCACATATCCCCCCATCACAGGCAGCGTTTCTCCTTCCACTACGTATGCGCCGCCCCAGCCGGTCGCCGTATAGTAAGGCGCCTCCAGACCGGCATCCAATGCCATTCGCTTCAGTGTGCGCATATGCGCCATTCCTTCTTCCCGGTCCGACGGGCCGCCGCAGTGTCCATATTCGTTTTCCAGCTGAATGCCGATGACTGGTCCTCCGTCCCTGCACATCATTCCCTTTGCCTGCTCCCCGATCCTGCGGTAAAAGATCTCAACCAGCTTCAGATACGCAGGATCATTGGTCCGCACCTTCCATGTGGTATCCCTGACCACCCAGTCCGGAAATCCTCCGTTCCTGCATTCTCCGTGCGCCCAGGGACCGATGCGCAGCCAGACCTGAAGTCCGGTCTTCCGGCAAAGTTCGAGGAATTTCCTCAGATTCCTGCATCCGGAAAAATCCCACTCGCCCTGCCCTTCTTCGTGGTGAATCCATAACACATAAGTCGCCACGATCGTCACACCGCCTGCCTTTATTTTCAGCAGTTCCTCTTCCCAGTCCTCCGGCTCATATCTGGAAAAATGAAACTCTCCCATCACAGGCAGAAATCTCTTCCCATTTTTTCTCAGGCTGAGGGCATCCGCTTCATAGAAATTTCCCTGACCGTCCGTTCCATGCATGGGAAGCATGCGATATTCTGTTTTCTCTTCACTGATATAGATTCTGTTTTCTTCCATTTCTGTCCACCCGTTTTTTCGCCCACTGTTCTGCCGCAAACATTCCACCAGCGAAATCGCTGCAATTCGTAACCGTTCCATTGGCGGAACGATTACAACAATCCGCAGCAATTCAGCCAGCAGAACTGTTTCGTTCCGTCTCCTGCGCATCGTCTTTCGGAACCAGTTCATACAGCGCTTCCACAACTTCCTTCGTCCGCTCGAAATAATTGATCTTTTCTTTTGTATTCCGTTTCCTTGGCCGGAACACGAAATAGGCGGGCTTTTCCATCTTGAAATTCAACTCTTCCCGGAAACGTTCCAGCACTCCCGGGATTCCGTTCACATCCAGTTTTGCCCTCTCATGCATCGTGATCCGCACCGTTTCCTGCATCTGCTTGATCTCCGTGATCCACGCCTTATGGGCAAGCGCCTTCAGATTCGCCACTGCCAGCAGATTCTGTACGGTTCTCGGCGGTTCTCCGAATCGGTCCAGAAGTTCTTCCAGCATATCGTCATATTCCGCGCTGTTCTCGATGGCGGCAATCCTCTTGTAGGTATCCAGCTTCAGAGCCTCGTTGCTGATGTAGCTGTCCGGAAGATAAGCGTCAATGCTCATGTCGATGGTCGTCTCAAAGTCTTCCGCCACTTCGATTCCTTTCGCCTCCTGTACCGCCTCGCTGAGCATCTTGCAGTACAGATCATATCCTACCGATTCCATATGACCGGACTGCTCTGCTCCAAGCAGATTTCCTGCCCCGCGGATCTCCAGATCCCGCATGGCAATCTTGAATCCGCTGCCCAGCTCGGTAAATTCCCGGATGGCATGCAGACGTTTTTCTGCAACTTCCTTCAGCATTTTGTTGCGGCGGTACATCAGGAAGGCATAGGACGTCCGATTGGAACGGCCGACACGCCCGCGCAGCTGATAGAGCTGGGAAAGCCCCATCTGGTCCGCGTCGTGAATGATCATGGTATTGACATTGGAAATATCCAGTCCCGTCTCAATGATGGTTGTGGACACCAGCACGTCAATCTCACCGTTGATAAATCCGTACATGATCTTTTCCAGCTCCCGCTCCTTCATCTGCCCATGAGCGAATGCCACATTTGCGTCCGGCACCAGCTTTGCGATCATGTTGGTCATCTCCACGATGGTCTGCACCCGGTTATAGACATAGTAGACCTGTCCGCCCCGTGCCAGTTCCCGGTTGATCGCCTCGCGCACCATCTCTTCGTTGTACTCACAGACAAAGGTCTGGATCGGGATTCTCTCGTTGGGCGCTTCTTCCAAAACGCTCATATCCCGGATTCCGATCAGACTCATGTGCATGGTACGGGGGATTGGCGTCGCCGTCAGCGTCAGGACATCCACGTTTTCCTTCATCTGCTTGATCTTTTCCTTGTGCGCCACGCCGAATCGCTGCTCTTCGTCGATGATCAGAAGGCCCAGATCCTTGAAGACCACATCCTTGGACAGTACCCGGTGGGTTCCGATCACGATATCCACCAGTCCCTTTTTCAGATCCGTCAATGTCTTTTTCTGCTGAGCCGCCGTCCGGAACCGGCACATCAGATCCACGCGCACCGGAAAATCTTTCATCCGTTCAACGAATGTGTTGTAATGCTGCTGTGCCAGGATCGTAGTCGGCACCAGATAAACCACCTGCTTGTTTTCCTGCACCGCCTTGAACGCCGCCCGGATCGCCACCTCCGTCTTGCCAAAGCCTACATCTCCGCAGACCAGGCGGTCCATGATCTTATGGCTCTCCATATCTTTTTTCGTGGCTTCGATGGCGGCAAGCTGATCGTCCGTCTCCTCGAAGGGGAACATTTCCTCAAATTCTCTCTGCCATACCGTATCCGGTCCATACTGATAACCTTCTGTCGCCTGACGCGCCGCATACAGTTTCACCAGATCCTTCGCGATATTTTTGACCGCTCCGCGCACCCTTGTCTTGGTCTTGTTCCATTCCTGACCGCCAAGGCGGTTCAGCTTCGGCTGCTTGGCGGCATCCGCCGACGCATATTTTTGAAGGGCGTCCATCTGCGTCGCCAGAACGTACAGGCTGCTTCCGCCCGCATATTCAATTTTGACATAATCCTTCATCACCCGGTCTACTTCGATCTTTTCAATTCCTTTGTAGATACCAAGTCCGTGATTTTCGTGAACCACATAATCTCCAATGGACAGTTCTGAAAAGTTCTGGATCTTCTGACCGGTATACTGAGATTTTTTCCTTGCTTTTCTCCGCTCTTTTCCGAAAATATCCGACTCTGTGATAAGTACAAACTTCTGCATCGGATATTCGAAACCACGGCGGACATTTCCATGGATCAGCATGATCTCCCCGGGCTTCAGCACGCGTTCCGGATCCTCGCTGTAAAATGCCGGAAGTTCCTCTTCCCTCAGATCCTCCGCCATACGCTGCGCTCTTGTGCGGGAAGGACATACCAGGATCATCTGATAGCCGGCGTGTTTCCAGGACTTCAGATCCTTGACCAGCACCGGGAACTGATTGTTGTACGGATTGACGGATTTTACCGTGACCGAATACTCTCCGGTGATCTTCCACTGGTTTCTCTGCAGATCCAACAGGCAGAACGCCACGCAGTTTCTCCGGTTCAGTCTGGCGCACAGCGTTCCCACCTCGTCCATCAGTTCCGCCTGACCCGGCAGAAGATAGCCTTTTTCAAGACGATGGCTCATGCTCTCACGAAATTCCGCCGTGAGCGCATCCGCACATTCCAGGATCCGGTTCGGCTCGTCCAGAAAAATACGGGTATCCTCAGGAAAATAGTCGAGAAATGACACAGTATCAGGATAAAAATAGCTGAGATACTGTTCCGCTCCCGTGAAATCCACCCCGCTGTCCAGCATGGAACAGATCTCCTTTGCATTCTGCGTCACCCGGGCGCCTTCCTCGGTGAGCATCTGATCACGGAAATACTTGCTCTGGCGTTTCGCCTCTTTTTCGATTGCCTTCTTTCCCCGTTCCAGAGCCTTCTCTGTCAGCAGCATTTCCGTCGCAGGATAGATGGTGATCTCTTCCAGATTTTCAATGGAACGCTGGCTTTCCACATCGAAACTGCGGATGGAATCAATCTCATCCCCCCACAGTTCAATGCGCCACGGATTCTCCTCCGTCAGCGGAAAGATATCGAGAATACCTCCGCGGATGGAAAACTGGCCGCAGCTTTCCACCTGCGCTTCTCTTTCATAGCCCAGGCGCACCAGTTCCTTTTTCATTTGTTCCAGATCCAGTTCACTGTCATTTTTCAAATGGATACAGTGTTCCAAAAAAAGTTCCAGCGGGATCAGTTTGTCCATACAGCCGCCGGTGCTGGTGACGACCGTCAGATTTTTCCGTTCCAGAATCGCCTGGATGACACGGATCCGTTCTCTGGTCAGCAGGTTTCCGCTGATATCCGCCTGATAGAAGATCAGATCTTTCGCCGGATAATACAAAACTTCCGGATCGTACAGCCGAAAATCCTCATATAATTCCTTGGCTTTCAGCTCATTTTCCGCGATCAGCAGGCGGAACGACGTTTTTTCCGAAAGTCCCGCCGCCAGATGTGCTTTCTGGGATTCCAGAGTACCCGTAACCGCCACGATTCCCTGGTTGGTTTTCAGCTGCCGCAGCAGTTCATCAAACCGACCCACCCGCTCCAATGGTTCCAATAACGCCTTCATCACATTTACCTTTCCTGTTTCCGTTACTTACAACTTTTACTGAGCCGCCTTCCGATTATACTCGTTCATCGCCGCGTCTGTCTCATCGTTGAGCATCAGCTCCAGGGCTTTCGCCGCATGACCGATCGCCTCATCCACCGCTGCCCGTTCCTCCCTGGAGAATGGGCTGAGCACATAGTCGGCGAGATCCCACTCCTTCGGTTTTTCTCCAACGCCGATCTTGATCCTCTGGAATTTGTCCGTACCCAGATTCGCAATGATATTTTTGATTCCGTTATGGCCTCCCGCGCTTCCCTTTTTGCGGATACGGATCTGTCCCGGCGCAAGACTGATATCGTCATAAACCACGATCAGCTCTTCCTCCGGATCGATCTTATAATAATTCACCAGTTCCCGGACAGACTCACCGCTCAGATTCATATAAGTCATCGGCTTCGCCAGAAGGACCTTCTGCCCCGCGATCATTCCCTTTCCGTACATCGCCTTATGGCCCAGCCCGGACGAAGGAATGCCGTATTCATCCACAAGATAATCGATGGTATCGAAACCGACATTGTGCTTCGTCCCCTCATATTTTCTTGTGGGATTCCCTAAACCTACTATAATATACATAATCGCCTCCTGAAATATGATTTTTGCAGACAAATACCCCGCAGCAGGCTGCGGGGTAACAAAGATTAGTTGAAATACACAAGGTCAACCTCCGGACGCTGTACGGATTTGATATCCTTGGCGATCAGCACCGGTCCTTCGCCCTCATACTGTTCCATATATTTCCAGTCCACAACGGCGGTCACTTCCACCCACTGTCCCATCAGCAGGGATTTCGCCTTGGGGAATTCGCAGATATATCCGATAAATGTGGTATCGTCCGCACAGCAGGTCATCGCCATCCGTCCCGGAACAAAGAATTTTGCGTTGGCATTCTCACTCTTCAGAACTCTTCCTTTAAACCGTACCGTTTTTCCACGGTACCGCTCCGGATGGTCTTCCATATCCACATAGAAAATACCGTAATCCGCGTCTTCGATGTCAATGATATCCGCATCCAGATCGTAAGGCATGGAATCCTCAAAGATATTGCTGATCTCGCCCTCTTCATCTTCAAACAGGACATCGCAGGCGGGATTCACCACCTTGATGCTTCGGCGGAAGGACGCCAGCGGATCCTGCGGACGGCAGCGGTTGAACATTACCATATCCGCATGCAGGGACATTTCCATGAAGATAGATTTCATGTTCTGCATATAGATCTGGAAACAGCTTGCGTCTACGGTCACGATCTCCTGCACGATGCCCCAGCCTCTCGGCATTTCCATCTCTTCCAGCTTCTTTACGCTCCACAGCGGATTATATTCCAGGATCACACGCTCCGGATTATAACGGCGTTTCAGTTTTTTCAGATACTCCGGCGTAAATTGCTCCTGACTCTCTACCACTTCCAGTACCGTATTGTACTTCAGCAGCTCCTTTTCGTCGTATTCCACTTCTCCTTCTTCCGTTGTGATCAGAAGGGTCGGCTCGTCAATCTGAAAGTAATCCTGGGCAACGGTAAAATTGATAAAGGTCGTCTTGCCGCTCTCCAGAAATCCGGTGATCAGATAAATCGGAATCTCGATTTCGTCTCCTCCCATGATTCTCTCCTCTTTCTTTCGGGGTTTATGATTTATATCAGTTCAACTGGTCGAACTACTGCTATGCGTGAACAGTTCAGTCAACTGAACGGTTGCCTGTGATTTACAGAGCGAACAGCTCTTCCAGTTTCTCCTCATTCAGTTTGGAACCGATGACGCAAATACGTCCGGTATACTCCGGAGCGCCCTCACGGATCTCATATTCTTCCGGAACCATATCAAAATAAATCCAGTGTCCGTCTTTTCCGGAAACCATACCTTTCGCACGCAGAACGATACCGTAATCCTGGTTCTCGGAAAGCTCCTTCAGGATTTTCTCCATCTCTTCACGGTCAAAGCTCTTCACCGTTTCCTTGCCCCAGCTTGTGAAGACCTCGTCCGCATGATGATGGTGGTGATGGCCGCAGCCACACTCACCGTCATGATGATGATGATGCTCATGATCGTGATCATGGCAGCACTCGTCGTCATGGTCGTGATGATGATGCTCATGGTCGTGATCATGGCAGCACTCGCCGTCATGGTCGTGATCATGGCAGCACTCACCGTCATGGTGATGGTGCTCATGGTGATGCTCATCCTCTACCTCGTCCAGACGGATGATCGCGCCTTCCATCGTATCCAGGACTTTCTTTCCTCCCAGCTGTTCCACCGGAGTTGTGATGATCGTAGCTTCCGGGTTCAGTCCGCGGAGCAGTTCTACTGCAGCCTCGATCTTTTCCGGTGTCGCTTTCTCAGTATCCGTACGGCTCAGAATAATCGTTCCCGCACTCTTTACCTGATTCTCAAAGAACTCTCCAAAATTTCTCAGATACATCTTGCACTTCATCACATCAACAACCGTCGTCGCAGAGTTCAGCGCAACACCCGCCTCTTTTTCAACATCTGCAACCGCCTTGATAACGTCAGACAGCTTGCCTACTCCGGACGGCTCAATGATAATACGGTCCGGATGATATTTTGTAATTACCTCGCTGAGCGCCTGACCAAAATCTCCCACCAGAGAACAGCAGATACAACCGGAATTCATCTCACGGATCTCGATTCCAGCGTCTTTCAGAAATCCACCGTCAATTCCGATCTCTCCAAACTCATTCTCAATCAGAACCACCTGCTGACCCTTCAGCGCGTCAGTCAGAAGCTGCTTGATCAGCGTCGTCTTTCCAGCTCCCAGAAAACCGGAGATAATGTCTATTCTTGTCATTTCATTCAACCTCTTCTTTCAATGAAAATCTCGACAGCGTCCCGCCGTGAAAGGCGTTCCGCTTTCCTGCACATCGAAAAACAAATAACTAACCAGCGATTTATTTTTCGATGCACGAATTACAGTGTCACCAAAAGGGACGAAGGTAAGACCTCCGCCCCGGATATTGTTTATTATAGCAACCCTATAACAAAAAAGCAAGGGAGAATCTGAAAAACGAACCAAGCGAGATCTGAAAACCCGTCATTTGTCTGCATGAATCCATCCATTATTTCGTATTCGATATACCCAGGCACATACCGCCGCCACACAATTTCCCCATTCGATATCCCGTGAAAGCCAGAAACCAGCTCCGCGCCGGGGACGTGCGTGAGCGGCGTGCATCTGCAGCGATGTGAGAAAATCTTAGCGCTCCAAAGCCCCGGAGGACGGGACAGACGCAGGGCTTCAAGCCCGGAGTCTGAGGAGCGCTGAGTCGGGAAAGCATAAAGCTTTCCTGACGAATCGCTCCGGTGCCCGTCCGCAGGGGCTTTGGAACGCTTAGATTTTCCACATCGATGCAGCCGTCCGCCGTTCACGCACGTCCCCGGCGCGGAGCCGGTTTCGTCCGCCTTTCACCACTATCGCTCATTCCCCAATCGCATTGCCGGTGTAGAGCTGGTAATATCGGCCTTTCTGCTCGATCAGCTGATCGTGGGTGCCTCGTTCAATGATGCGACCCTGTTCCAGAACCATGATGCAGTCGGCATTTCTTACGGTGGACAGACGATGAGCGATGACGAAGCTTGTTCTTCCGCTCATCAGTTTATCCATACCGTCCTGAACGATCCGCTCGGTTCTGGTGTCGATGGAACTGGTCGCCTCATCCAGGATCAGTACCGGCGGGTCCGCGATGGCTGCACGGGCAATCGCCAGCAGCTGGCGCTGTCCCTGGCTCAGGTTTGCGCCGTCTCCGTGAAGCACGGTATCGTATCCGTCCGGCAGTCTGCGGATAAATCCGTCCGCATTGGCAAGTTTTGCCGCTGCCACCACTTCTTCATCGGTGGCATCCAGTTTTCCGAAACGGATATTTTCCGCCACGGTTCCGGTAAACAGGTGGGTATCCTGGAGAACGATCCCAAGGGAATGTCTCAGATCATCCTTGCAGATCTTTCCGATATTGATTCCGTCGTAACGGATCTTTCCGTCCTGAATATCATAGAAACGGTTGATCAGGTTGGTGATGGTCGTCTTTCCTGCTCCGGTAGAACCGACAAAGGCGATCTTCTGACCCGGTTTCGCGTACAGAGAAACTTCGTGAAGCACGATTTTCTTTGGATCGTAACCGAAGTTGACGTTCTCAAAAACAACCTCGCCTTCCATATTGATGTAATCCACAGAACCATCCGCCTGATGGGTATGTTTCCATGCCCAGTGACCGGTACGTTTCTCGGATTCCACAAGTTTTCCGTCTTTTTCTGCCGCATTGACCAAGGTAACATAGCCGTTGTCTTCCTCCGGCTCCTCATCCAGCAGACGGAAGACACGTTCCGCTCCCGCAAGCGCCATAACGATGGCGTTCAGCTGCTGGCTGACCTGGTTGATCGGCATGTTGAAGCTCTTGTTGAAGGTCAGGAAGCTCGCCAGCCCTCCAAGCGTAAGGCCTGAAATACCGCTCAGCGCCAGCACGCCTCCGACGATGGCACAGAGCACGTAGCTGATATTTCCCATCTGCGCGTTGACCGGTCCGAGAATATTGGCAAAGGTATTCGCGCGGTCCGCGCTTTCAAACAGACGGTCGTTCAGTTTACGGAAGTTTTCGATGTTCTCTTCCTCATGACAGAACACCTTGACTACCTTCTGTCCGTCCATCATCTCCTCGATGAATCCGTTGACGGTACCAAGGTTTTTCTGCTGCTCGATAAAGTATTTTCCGCTTCGTCCGGCGATGGATTTGGTCGCGAACAGCATCAGGCTGACCATAACCAGTGTAAGCACCGTCAGGGGAACACTGAGGATCACCATACTGACGAACACACTGACAATGGTGATCAGACTGTTGACGATCTGCGGAATACTCTGGCTGATCATCTGACGGAGAGTATCGATATCATTGGTATAGATGGACATGATATCGCCGTGGGCATGGCTGTCAAAATAGCGGATCGGCAGTTTTTCCATATGTTCAAACATGTCGTCACGGAACGCCCGCATGGTTCCCTGGGTCACATAGATCATAATTCTGTTGTAAGTAAAGGTCGCAGCCACACCAAGAAGGTAGAAGCCAGCCACTCTTGCGATTGCCATGGCCAGAGGACCAAAATCAGGATCACTCTGTCCAAGCATCGGAGTAATATAATCATCAATCAGCGTCTGCATGAACATGGTTCCCTGTACATTGGCAAGTACGCTGGCAAAAATCAATACAATAACGATAATCCACTGAACCAGATACCGTTTTGTCACATAACTCATGAGCCGTCGAAAAATCGCCATCGGGTTTTTCACCTGGGATTTCACTCCGGCAGGCACTCTGTTCGGTCCCGGCATTACTCTTCACCTGCCTTCTCATCAAAATCTCCGCCGCCCTGTGTCTGAGATTCATAAACCTCACGGTAAATCTCATTGTTCTTCAACAGGTTCTCCGGCGTGTCAAACGCATCAATACGTCCTTCATTCATAACGATCACGCGGTCCGCATGCTCCACACTGGAGATACGCTGCGCAATGATCAGTTTCGTTGTATTCGGGATTTCCTCAGCGAACGCTTTTCTGATCTTTGCGTCGGTAGCGGTATCTACGGCGCTTGTGCTGTCGTCCAGGATCAGGACTTTCGGTTTCTTCAGAAGCGCCCGGGCGATACAAAGCCTCTGCTTCTGACCTCCGGAAACATTGCTTCCGCCCTGTTCAATATGAGTATTGTAGCCATCCGGCATTCTCTCAATAAACTCATCCGCACAGGCAAGACGGCAGGCACGGCGGCACTCTTCCTCCGTCGCGTTTTTGTCTCCCCAGCGGAGGTTGTCCAGGATACTTCCGGAAAACAGGACATTCTTCTGCAGTACGACCGCCACTTCATTACGAAGCACTTCCATATCGTAGCTTCTGACATCCTTTCCGCCTACCTGGATACTTCCGGCAGTTACATCATAAAGACGGCTGATCAGGTTGACCAGACTGGTTTTGGCGCTACCGGTTCCTCCGATGATACCGATCGTCTCACCGGAACGTATGGACAGGTTGATATCCTTGAGCACCGGCTCTTTGCCGTCTTTCTTATAAGCAAAATCCACATGATCGAAAACGATGCTTCCATCCGCAACTTCCATCACCGGATGTTCCGGATTGGAAAGATCGCTCTTCTCATTGAGCACTTCCGCCACACGTCTTGCACTGGCGATACTCATGGTAACCATAACAAATACCATCGACAGCATCATCAGACTCATCAGGATATTCATACAGTAAGCCAGAAGGCTCATCAGCTCTCCCGTGGTCATGGAGGTGCCGACGATCATCTTCGCACCCAGCCAGCTGATCAGCAGGATACATCCGTATACAGTAAACTGCATCAGCGGCGCATTGAAGCTCAGATTTTTCTCCGCTTTCACGAAGATCTTGTAAATATTCTGGCTCGCTTTATGGAACTTATCTGTCTCATAGTCTTCCCGCACATAAGCCTTTACCACGCGGATCGCAGACACGTTTTCCTGTACGGAAGCGTTCAGCTCATCGTACTTGGGAAATGCCTGCTGGAAATACTTGGTTGCGTTGTTCATGATCAGGAACAGGCAGATTCCAAGGATAATAACCGCGATCAGGTAAATACTGGCAAGCCTTGCATTGATCGCAAACGCCATGACCATCGCACAGATCATGCTCGCCGGCGCTCTCATACACATACGCAGGAGCATCTGATAAGCATTCTGCAGGTTGGTCACATCTGTCGTCAGACGGGTTACCAGTCCGGCTGTACTGAACTTATCAATATTAGAGAAGGAGTAATTCTGAATATTGACGAACATCGCCTCTCTCAGATTTCTGGCAAATCCTGTCGACGCTCTTGCGCCGAATTTTCCTCCCATCATACCTGCAAACAGACCAACAGCTGCCGCCGCAATCATCCAGGCGCCAACTGTATAAATATGCTGCATATTGCCCGCTTCAACACCGTCATCGATAATGGACGCCATCAAAAGCGGAATGACCGTCTCCATAATTACTTCCAGGATCATGAAAATCGGTGTCAGGATGGAGGCTTTTTTGAACTCTTTTACCTGTGCCCCCAGGACTTTCAACATATGTACTTCTCTCCCTTCTTTTCTTGATTTTCTGCTGCCGTTTCCTGCAAAAATGCCCGTGAACAACAGCTTTTTCCGCAGCGCTCCCATTGGCGGGCTGCAGCTTTTCTTTTTCATAAATCTATGGTAACATTCCATTTTTTTATTGTAAAGTGATTTTTCAGTGAAAAATTGGCAACAGTTCAGCAAGGCTGAACTGTTACAAAAATTGACTTGCCGGCAGGGAATTATTATAATGATTTTTATGACAGGATCTTTTGATATCCTGAACAGAAAAGGATGTGTATAATTATGAATTATTTACGAAAAAGCGGACTATCCGGAAGCTCACTGAAAATCATCGCGCTGATTTCCATGCTGATCGATCATACCGGCGCTGTTCTTGTTCTGCAGATGATCCGGCACCTGGGCGGCACCACCTCCATGACCCTGGAAGCTTATCAGGCTTTTATGTCCGAATATTCCTGGCTGGTCTCACTGTATGATATCATGCGGCTGGTGGGCCGCCTGGCGTTTCCGTTGTTCTGCTTTCTTTTGGTGGAAGGATTTCTCCATACCCGTCATCTGAGCCGATATATCCGGAACCTGGGAATTTTCGCCCTGATTTCCGAACCATGTTTCGATCTGGCTCTGCACAACTGTCTGCTGGAATTTTCCTCACAAAATGTATTCTTCACTTTATTTCTCGGAATTCTGACCCTTTACGGAATCCGTCAGATTGAAGAACGGCTCCCAAACCTGCAGAATACCATCGCCCTGATTCTGAAACTTGCCGTGATCGCCGTGGGATGCCTGCTGGCACTCTGGCTGAAAACGGATTATGACGCCTATGGAATCCTCTGCATCAGCCTGATGTATCTGTTTCGGGCGCATCGGGAACTTTCTTTCGGCGCAGGCTGCGTTCCTCTGGTCTTCCTTTCCAGCTCACAGTTTTTCTCCTTCCTGGGACTTCCGCTGATCTGGGCATACAACGGAAAACGGGGGCTTTCCCTGAAATATATATTTTACGCCTTCTATCCGGTGCATCTGCTCCTCCTTCACCTGATCACCATTCTGATCATTTGAAGGAAGGAACTGTAACAAAAGACGAAAATTCCCGTCTGAAATCGTGAAAAAAGACAGATTGACACCTATGTTCAGATTTCCTATAATTTTCTATAAAATATTTGTCAGCGAGGAACAAAACTATGAACTACACAAAAACCCGGCAAGATGACTCAAAAAAGAAACTGTCCGGAAGCACGATCAAAATCATCGCCATCATCACAATGGTGATCGGCATCGCCGCAACCGCGATCTGTGACAGAATGCTGCTGCGGAACGGCATGGCCGACATCGGAAACGATCAGGAAGCCTACCAGACTTTCATGGATGCCAACGGTACTCTGTTCACTGCAGATTTTATCCTTCAGATGATCGGATCTCTGGCATTTCCACTGTTCTGCTTTCTTCTGGTGGAGGGATTCATGCACTCCAGCAGCCTGAAAAAATACGCTGCCAGCCTGGGAATCCTGGCGGTTGTATCCGAAATTCCTTTTGACCTGGTCTACAGCGGCACGGTATTCAATCCCAGCCGGCAAAACGCAGTCTTTGCACTGCTGCTGGGACTTGGCACACTGGTATTTCTGGAAAAAGCTGAAACTTCCCTGACACAGTCATCCCTGTGGATACAGTCCACAGCCAAAGTACTGATCGCGGCTGCCGCCTGTATACTGGCAGTATTCCTCCGACTGGACTACGGAATCTTCGGTCCGCTGATCATTGTCATCCTGTACAGCCTCAGAAACCGTCAGGTCTTCGGAATGGCACTGGCATGCTTTCTGATGTCCACCACATCCGTCATGCTCGGATTTCTCTGCTTTCTGGATATCATTCCTGTGATATTCTACAACGGTGAACGCGGAATCCAGAAAAAATACATCTTCTACGCTGTATACCCCGTGGTCCTGATCCTGATCTATCTGATCGTTCTTCTCATGGGCCTCGGCAGCGTGCAGATCTTGTAGAAAAAGCATAACAGCCCGTACCAACAAACTACCGCAGCCACACCTACCGCTCACCAAAACCAGAAATCCGCGTCAGGATCCGCCTGGGAGGGGTGGGTTCTGCAGGCATTTGGAAGACCGGATGGAAATTCTTAGCGGCCAGAAGCCCCTTCGATCGGGTCAGACGAGGTGCAACACGCACCGAGTCTGAGGAGCGCTGAGATGGGAATTTATCAAAAATTCCTATCGAATCGCTCCGGTACCCGACCGAAGGGGCTTCTGACCGCTTAGAATTTCCCCGGTTTTCCAACCGCCCGCGGAACCCACCCCTCTCAGGCGGATCCTGACGCGGATTTCGTCCCTAAAACGTAAATACAGCTACGCCGAATGCCGGCAGTTCATACGCAAGCCGATACGGCTGTCCGTCACATTCTCCTTTTTTGCTCCGGTAAACTTTCTGGCGGTCCACAGAAGCTCCGCCATATTTTTCATCATCGCTGTCCAGGATCAGCCGGTACTGTTTCAGCTTCGGCACCCCGCACATATAATCCGGACGCGCCACCGGAGTAAAGTTGCAGACAAACAGAAGATTATTCCTTCCGGTCGGCGACCAGCGGATAAAACTAAAGATGCTTCGATCCCCGTCATCCGCGTTGACCCACTGGAATCCTTCATATCCTTTATCATTGGCATACAGCGCCGGATATTTCGTATACATGTGAAGCAGATCTTTTACATATTCCTGTAAATGCCGGTGGTTATCTTCCTCCAGCAGATACCAGTCCAGTTCTCTTTCCTCACTCCATTCCCGGAGCTGCCCGAAATCCTGTCCCATAAACAGCAATTTCTTGCCCGGATGTCCGAACATAAAGGCATATCCCGCCTTCAGGTTCTGGAATTTCTCTTCCGGATATCCCGGCATCTTGTTGATCATCGAACACTTCAGATGTACGACTTCGTCGTGAGAAAGCACCAGAATATAATTCTCTGCAAAGGCGTACGTCATCGAGAAGGTCATCTTGTTATGGTTGTATTTTCTGAAGTACGGATCCAGTTTCATGTAATCCAGAAAATCATGCATCCATCCCATATTCCATTTCAGCGAGAAGCCAAGTCCATCTTCCTCCACTTTTCCGGTCACCTTCGGCCATGCAGTAGACTCCTCCGCGATCATCACGGCGCCTTTGTTTCTTCCAAGAACCAGAGAGTTCAGGTGTTTAAAGAACTCAATCGCCTCCAGATTCTGATTTCCGCCGTATTTGTTCGGCACCCACTGGCCATCCTGTTTTCCGTAATCCAGATACAGCATGGATGCCACCGCATCCACGCGAAGACCATCCACATGGTATTCCTCAATCCAGTACAGGGCATTGGCAAGCATGAAATTCTTCACTTCATTCTTTCCATAGTTGAAGATCTTGGTTCCCCAGTCCGGATGCTCGCCCTGCCGCGGATCGGCATATTCGTACAGAGCCTCGCCGTCAAATTCCGCCAGTCCATGAGCATCTTTCGGGAAGTGTGCCGGTACCCAGTCGAGGATGACGCCGATCTTGTGTTTGTGGAGATAGTCCACCAGATATTTGAATTCTTTCGGCGTTCCATAGCGGGAAGTCGGCGCATAATATCCCGTTACCTGATATCCCCAGGAGCCGTCAAAAGGATGCTCCGCAATGCCCATCAGCTCTACATGAGTATAACCCATCTCCTTGACATAGTCGGTCAGCGCATGGGCAAACTGAACATAATTGTAAAAACCTTCCGGATTCGACTCTGACCACGGATGCTTCATCCAGGAACCCGGATGCACCTCATAGACTGTCATCGCTGAAGTCTTCGGATCAAAGCTTTTCCGTTTCTCCATCCAGCTGTCGTCGCCCCATTTATACCCATCGATCCGGGCGACTCTGGAAGCGGTTCCCGGACGTTTTTCAGATGCAAAGGCGTAGGGATCCGCCTTGTATACCAGGCTTCCGCTCCGGGTTTTGATGCAGTATTTATACAGCGCGCCTTCCGTCACGCCCGGAATAAACAGTTCGTAAACTCCCCCCTCACCGGTCCGTTCCATTCGATGCACACCCGGCGTCCAGTTATTAAAATCTCCTACCACAGAAACATCGCTGGCATGCGGCGCCCAAACAGTAAACCACGTGCCCGCTTTTCCGTCCACCCGGTCCGGATGCGCGCCCATCTTCCAGAAGATCTCATAATGTGTCGCCTGCCCGAACAGATACTGATCCAGATCAGAAAAACGGAATTTCTTTTCTTCCGCTGCCGGGCTTCCGGTGTTTTTTTTCTTCACAGACTTTCTTTCTGACGCTTTCTTTCTTGTTTCTCCCATAATACTCTCTCCTTATCCCTTCTTTATTCCCTGGGAATCAATCGTAACAGTCCAGTCGGCTGAACGGTTACCATAATTTTTCAAACACGCTCCAGCAACACGCATCCGCATGCCGGAAGCTTTACTGCCACTCTGCCGTTTTCCACCGGCGCTTCTTCTTTCGTCAAAACATTCGTATAAGTAAATGCTCCCTCCACCGGAATCTGCACTTCCGCTTCCTGGGGATCATTGTTGACCGCAACCAGCAGATAATCCGAATCGCTGTACCGGCAGAAAGCGTACTGGCGGTTGGTCAGAAGAAGCTCCCGATATCTTCCCTCCGTACATGCCGGGTGTTTCCTGCGGATCTTTGACATCTGCCGGATCCACTCTGCCAGTTCCGGATGCGGCGCTTCTTTTTCCAGTTCCTTCAGGGACAGCGCCGGACGCAGAGGCGCATCATTTCCTCCCTCTTTCCTTCCGCTGATCCCAAACTCGGAACCATAGTACACAGAAGGGATGCCCGGCAGAAAATACAGAAGCGCATGCACCGGGATCAGACATGCCTGATCCTGAAGTTTCGACGCAATCCTGTCCACATCATGATTGTCCACAAAGCTGTACAGCTTCATTCCACGGTAAATTCCGCCATTTTCATCAAACTCCCTCCGGATCGTGTGGGCAATCTCAAAGTAATTGTGATCGTTGTGCCCCGAATACAGACCTTTGTGCAGTTCATAGTTGGTGACACTGTGAAGCATCTTCTGTCCATCCTGGATATAACGGCTGTAATCTCCATGGATCACCTCGCCCATCAGCCAGAAGTCTTCTTTTTTTCTTCCGGTTCTGGCGCGCATCTGCTCCATGAAGCCGAAATCCAGACAGTCCGCGCAGTCCAGGCGGATGCCGTCAATATCAAATTCATCGATCCAGAAATCGATCACATCCAGCAAATAATCCCGGACTTCCTGATTCTGGAGATTCAGGTTTACCAGTTCAAAACAATTCCTCCATGCCTCGTAGGAAAATCCGTCATTGTAACAGGTATTTCCTCCAAACCAGATTCCCTTGTACCATCCGCAGTAACGGGAACCTTCTCTCTTTTCCTGAATATCCCGGAAAGCAAAAAACTCTCTTCCCGTATGATTGAACACGCCGTCCACAACGACCTTCACGCCCAGTTCATGGGCACGGGCAACGAATTTCCTGAAATCTTCGTTGTCTCCAAGCCGCCGGTCCACTGTCCGGTAATCCCTGGTATCGTATCCATGGGTGGTGGACTCGAACAGCGGTCCGATATAAACCGCAGTAAATCCCAGATCCGCCGCATGCTCCAGCCATTCGGTCAGAACATCAAACCGATGGGTCACTTCCTCCTGTTCATTTCGTGCGGGCGCGCCGCAAAGTCCGATTGGGTAAATATGATAAAATTCCGCTGCCTCATACCATGGTGCCATTTGTTTAAAACCTCCTGCTGTTAAGAATAAATTCCATACATAAACTGATGCACGATCTCATATACTTCCTGATCCGTGATCGTAAGATTGGACAGATCATCCATATCTTTTGCCTCAAGCATCAGATAATGATTGAGCATACCCGAAAATCCTACTGCAAACTGCCTCTGCCGTCCGCGCATATTTCCAAGTTCCTGGCTGGCATGCTCAAATATCTCCACGAAGATCCGATAATACCGTTCAATCAGAGGATATACCGTCTGAAACCCCTCGCTCTTTCTTCCGGAATAAAACAGCGCGAGCATCAGCAGATAAAACTCCGGTTCTGCGGATGCTCCATTTAAAAAAATCCTCGCCGCATGATACAGCTTATCCTGGATCTGTTCCGGCGCATCCTTCACTTTTTCCATCTGTGTTTCCAGCCTTGAAAATTGCTCTTCCAGAAGACAAGACAGCAAACCCTGCTTGCTTCCGAAATAATAATACAGAGTGGGCTTTGTCACCCCTGCTGCATCCACGATCTGCTGTACGCCCACCGCGTCATATCCTTTTTCATAAAACAACGTCAGAGCGCTGTCCAGTATTGCCTGTCGGTTATCCATTGTCCATCTCCTTGCTGCTCAGATTTCCTGCTCTGCTGTCATTCAAACAGTAACAATTCAGCCCTGCTGAACCGTTACATGCAAAATCCATTGAAAATCGCCTTCGGCGATGGGATTTTGCACTCCTGAATCACGTTCTTACGGTCTGCGCAGCATATGCGCAGACCTGGGCTGAACTGTAACTTCAAATATCACTGTCAGAAATCCTTCGTGAACTTCAGCTTTTCTTTTTGTATATTATACCAATCGGTATAGAAGAAGTCAATAAACATTTTGTGTCGAGCTTAGTATTTTTATACGATTTACACAAAGAAACCCAGTGACATTCAGTACATTGAAAAAAATGGCTAGCTATTTATTTTTCGATGTACTGAATGCATTCCCAAAAACAAAACCCCCACATAGAACTTTCCTTGTCCTATGTGAGGGTCTCATATCAGCTATAAAAGATTTTATTCCCGCGGGTTTTTGACTTAATCCTGAAGGAACACATCCGCGTACTGTACGCCGAATACATTTGCCTCGTCATGGCTGTTCATATAGACATCCACATGGCCGTACGGTGTACCTCTGTCTTCTACGGTGAAGACCTGACCGCCGATGTTCAGCTTCGTTCCGAACGGAAGTCCCGCAATCGCAACGGTACGTCCCTGCGTGGGCTCGGTTCCCGATGCGGTCGGGCCGCCGGACCATTTGCCGCAGCAGATCGGGCAGTTGCAGTAAGCAGTCAGTTTAAATTTGCCGAGATACTGACCGTTGGGCTTCACATAATTCTCTCCGGAATTGATCGTAATGACACTTGGATCTTCCTCAATAACTCTCACCGCATATCCGGTGGAACGGCTGTAGTTGTAATCGGAAATAATGATTCCCGTTTTTTCACTGCTGGCATGGATGACCTTTCCGTCTCCCATGTAGATCATAACGTGATAGATATATCCATTGTCTCTCTGATAGAATACCAGGTCACCTGGCTGAGCCTCTTCCAGAGAAATCTTTTCTCCTGCGTTCGCCTGCTCTCTGGAGGTACGCGGCAGTTCATATCCGAAGTTTGCAAAAATCTGCTGTACAAATCCGGAACAGTCCGCACCATTGGTCAGGCTCGTTCCACCCCATACATACGGATTTCCAAGAAACTGCTGCGCGTAAGTCAGAACAGAATTGCGGAATGCGCTTGTGGAAAGCACGGTCTTCACCGTATCGTAGGAATACGTGTAAGCCTCATTGTCCCAGGGCTCCACTTTCACTTCACCCAATACATAACTGTCCTCGCCTGCCGTTTTCACCGCGTTATGCGCTGCCTCGCCGGTCAGAAGATAACGTTTGCTGACAAATCCGCGCACATCACCGGATTCAATAAATACCCAGTCAGAATCCGCGTCCGCGATCACATAACACAGACCATTCTTCGGGATTGTTCCCACGATCCGGTAGGAGGTTCCCTTTCCTTCACGGACATTCAGATATGTATTGACCTGTACCAGCGCATAATCTTTCTCTACCGTATGGAATAACCACGGAGTATTTTCGATACTTACTTTCGGCGGCGTAACCGTTATCACCGGGGCAGAAGGCTCCTGTGGAACCGTTTCTTCTGGTGCCGGCGTTGCCTCCGGGGTTGGTGTTGCCTCTGGCGTCGGCGTCGCTTCCGGCGTTGGCGCTGCCTCTGGTGTCGGCGTTGCCTCCGGCGTCGGAGTCGCTTCTGGTGTCGGCGTTGCTTCCGGCGTTGGCGTTGCCTCTGGTGTCGGCGTCACTTCCGGTGTCGGCGTTGCCTCTGGCGTCGGCGTTGCTTCCGGGGTCGGGGTTGCCTCTGGCGTCGGTGTCGCTTCCGGCGTCGGCGTTGCCTCCGGTGTCGGCGTCGCTTCCGGTGTCGGTGTTGCCTCTGGCGTCGGTGTTGCTTCCGGGGTCGGGGTTGTTTCTGGTGTCGGCGTCGTTTCCGGTGTCGGGGTTGTCTCTGGCGTTGGCGTCGCTTCCGGCGTCGGCGTTGCCTCTGGCATTGTTTCCGGTGTCGGCGCCGCTTCTGGTGTTGACTCTGCTTCCGGAGTTGTTTCCGACGTCGGAGCCGTCTCCGCAGCGGATTCTTCCGCCTGTCCGTCAGCGGAAACTTCCGGCTGGGCGGCAGGAACGGAAGCTGCCAGTACCTCCTGCTGCGCTGTTGGTTCCTCCTGTATATACGGATCCGCAGATACCGCCATTGGTGTTCCCAACATAGCGATCAGAGAACTGACAAAAGCAAACCGAACCAACTTCGCGCGCTTTTCTCCAAGTCTCTTCCAATGAATCATTTCTCTTTCTCCTCCCAAAAATCAAATCTACTGATTTGCAAGAAATAAATGCATCGCATTTTGTTCCGTCTGTTCTATGACTTCCTCACAGGACAGATGTTTGATTTCCGCGATCTGCTGTACGATCAGCGGAATATTCAGGGACGAATTTCTTTTCCCCCGGTAAGGAACCGGGGCCAGATACGGACTGTCGGTTTCCAGCAGCAACTGGTCCAGAGGCGCATATTCCACCACTTCCCGGAGTTTTCGGGCATTCTTGAACGTAAGTACGCCGCCGATCCCCAGATACAGCCCCATCTTCAGATATTCTCCTGCCATCTCTCTGGAATAAGAAAAGCAATGAACCACACCGCCGATCTCACCGGCCCGGCAGTCCTTCATCACCTGAAGCGTATCTGCAGCCGCATCCCTGCTGTGAATGATCACAGGAAGTTTCTCCTCCCTGGCAAGTTCCAGCTGCCGTTCAAACCAGTACCGCTGAGTCTCATGATTCTCTTTCTCCCAGTAGTAATCCAGTCCGATCTCACCGACCGCCACCGTTTTTTCCAGACGGCAGTAATCTCTCAGTTTCTGCATAACGGCTTCATTCATATCGCCTACCTCGTCCGGATGCAGTCCCATTGCACCGTAGATAAAGGGATATTGTTCCATCAGTTCCCTGGTCCTGTCAAGGGAATCCAGGCTGGCGGAAACATTGACGATATGTCCGATCCCGTTTTCCTGCATGGAAGAAAGAAGTTCTTCTCTGTCACTGTCAAATGCCTCATCATCGTAATGTGCGTGTGTCTCAAAAATCATTGCGTTCTTTTCCTGTATCTTGTAATTTAATAAACCTGCATTGTAATTATTATACGACGGGACGGGGGATGCGTCAATTGCGGATGGGGAAATTTAACAATAATAATGTGGAAGTCACCGGCGAAAATACCTGTGACTTCCTGTTTCCGCTCCACCGCTCTGTTTTGCGTCTCCGTCTTTGCTGTTGGTATTTTAATCATTTCCAACCATCGGTTCAAAATATTGCCTGTCCGGTTCAGCCTCCGTAGTCAGCTCCAAATATTTCATAGACAACACAACCCGTCTGAACGCCGCCTCCATCTGGTAATTTTCCAGCCGAGTCCGGATACTGAACTCCCGGGGCAACTGAGCGTTCTGCATGGAAAATACAAGGGATTCTTTATCCAGACCGGGCGGAATCCGGTACGCCAGCCCCTTTGTCTTATAGATATGTACCAACATCTGCAGATGATAGATAGCCTGAACGATGGGAAAAACCTTTTGTACAGCAAGAATATCTTCCTCTGTCACAGCTGTCCGCATATTTCTTCATATTGTAATCATCCTGAAGGACAATACAGCCGCATTTGCTGCAGTAACACTTATTAGTCTCAGTATCCCCAATGAAACAATACTTCCTCATCCGTATTATCCTCGCTATCCAAATGCTATTATCCGTTCTTACACTGATTCAGCTTTGCCAGCATTTTCTGATACATTGCCAACCCATTTGTGGATGCAAACGGCTGTGGCGCTCTGTGACGATCCGATGCCGCAGATGGAAGCAGATCGTATTCCAGAGCCATGCACCTCAAAAAATTCATTTTTTCCGGGTCATCCAAATACAATTCATAATAAACTTCAAGACCGCCCAACTCTCCAGAAACACTTTTAAAATCCGAAATCAGTTGCCGGATCTCTTGTTCTCCCATGCCATACCCCCAGGGATGTGCAAGTACAGGAATTCCTCCTGAATTTATAATCTGCTGAACGACTTGCTCCATAGAAGCGTATCCGATAAATCTGGTTGACGGAACATAATAAGGACTGAAATCACCGATATATCTATCGAATGCGTCATCCATATCTTTCGCATATCCTCTGCGGATTAAAACCTCGGCAATATCATGCCGTCCCATATGCCGCCCCGGCCGTCTGACCGCTTCCACTTCCGCAAGACTGATATGCAGCCCAATGCTTTCCAACTGCTGAAGAATCGCATCCACATATGATTTCTTTCCGCTTTGGATATTCTGAAAAATACCGTTAAAATCTTCCGGGTTTACACCTTCCGGAAAAAGGCCGACCACATGAACTTCCACTGTCTCTTCCCTCGCCGGAGCCAAATATGCAGTAGAAAACTCACAGCCCGGAATAACATTCAATTCTCCCTCATTTCTGCACTGCTCCAAGGAAAATTTATTATGATCTGTGACAGCGATCACTTTCAGTCCTTCTTCTGCCGCCATTCGGATTACATCGGAAAGTGTGTCATCGCCATCACTGTTTCTCGTGTGAAGATGCAGGTCTACCCTTCCGTTTTGGGGATTTGAGAGCTGGACGTTATTCATCTGCAGATACCTCTCTTTCACATTTTATGCTTGGTCATCATATTCGCTTAGTTCTTCCCAATCTTCCCGATTCCCACAGTGGCGCACTTTTTACATCGAATCTTATTTATGATAATCTTCTTCATACACACAATTTCCAATCTGATGCACCAAACGTGTCTCTCTAGCAAAGAGCCGGCCTCCATCAATGAACCCAGGCTCTAACTCTCTGCTGCATTCTTCCATGACCTTAAACATCATTTTGCGTTCTGCTCATTTGTCATAATGGCTTGAAATTTTTCTTTACAGCTATAAATGAGCAAATATCAAATTTTGCACAAGCTTATCCCACAAACTTCAACGCTTCCTCAATGGACGTACTTCTTTTCATGAGACGGTACAGGGTGGACGAACGGCATGATCAGCCAATACCTTTGGATCCCCTGACGGGCAAAGAAAATAGGAGATGACCGGCACAGCGGGAAGTTCTTCCACAATCTCCTGTGCGATCTGGATCTTTGATCTTGATTTATTGTACAGGATGACTGCATAACTCAGGGTAATCCCGTTGCAGGAAAGCATAATGGAGACAGCCTGATACCCATAATCCTGACCGCCTTTTAAATGTGCTTGATGAAAATACGCAGCTTCGATTGGATGAACCGCCTGTGACGAAGGCCGGGTATGTGAAGCAATCGTATCATCCACAATACAGTAAATCGGTTGTCCGGAACGCTGATGTATACTGTTTACAACGGACACCCCCCTTGTTTGAGTGAGTATGTTTTTTTGGTACTTCAATTATACATCATTCTACAGAGGGTGTCTTTCTTTTGTGCAATATTTTGGATTTGTTCATTTATAGATATATTCAAAAACTGCTACTTTTTTTGAAAAAAGTGACGGAAACATGTACCTGGGGCTGGTCGCTGCGCCAGTGGTTTGATATAATTTTAAGTAATAAAAACCAGGAGGACCCCACATGACAAATTTTTCCACACTTCTCTCCAGTTTTATAGAAGCAAAAAACATCCAGATCTACCCTCTCACACAATACTGCAATCTGGACCGTTCCACCATGTACAAATATATCAACGGCAAGCGCCTCCCTCCCCGGCAGGAGCTTGTAGAGCGAATTGCCGATTACATGCGCCTGTCTCCATCGGAACACGACGAACTTCTGACTGCATGGAAAATTGCACTGATTGGAGAAGAAGATTACTACAACCGCAAAAATGCCGAAAATTTTATTCTGAATTTTCCGGATGTTTCCAAGATAGATCCTTTGATCCTGTCCTCATTTTCCGTTTCTTCCGGAACAGAAAATCCTGATCCTCTGTCTGACTGTCAGGCGCTCTCTTCACAGACAGCGATCAATCATGCTGTCAGCCAGACGATTCTTCGAGAAGCCGAAAAAGAGAACGGTCGTCTGGCGCTCCTGCTTCAGCCGGATAACGACTATCTGTTTCACTTTCTCACCAGTCTTGGTGAATCTGAATGTACACTGAGCATTGAACAGATTTTATGTCTGAACAATTCCAGTCAGCTGGACAAGAGTTACCATTCCCTGAACCTCCTGTACATTCAAAACGTACTGCCTCTCTATATCCGTGCGCTTGATTACGATATTTACTACTATTATGACAATGTGGGATCTCATTTCTCCAGTTTTAACGGACTATCCTGCCTGATCCTGACCAGTGAATCCGCCGTTGCCTGCACTTCCGATTACCGTACAGGCATCTTTTATTCCCAGCCGGAAGCAGTCCGGCTGCTCTGGGAATTATTCCGCGGATACAAAGAAAAATGTTCGCTTCTGTTTCATCCGGTAAGTTCCATTACCGAAGAACTGAACATGCTGCAGACTTTAGGCCAGAGTACGGAGATCAATTATGCCATCCAGCCGGAACCCTGTCTTGTCCCCTTTATCACGCCGGATCTGGTAGAAAAATATGTACGCCCGGATCTTCCGGACCGCGAATCCCTGATTCCTATGCTGAATCATTATCTATCCCTCCAAAAGGACACGGTCCTTTCCGATTATTTTCATGTTTATCACACACTGGAAGGGATCCGTTCTTTTCTGGAAACCGGAAAAATCTATGAAATCCCTGAAGGGCTCTGTATTCCGTTTTCCCCGGAGGACAGAACGCTTCTCATCTCACGTCTGCTGCAGAATCCGAAAAAAAATTATCAGCTTCTGCGCGGACCGCTGCAGCATCTGCCGCACAATTTTCACCTGTATGTCTCACCTTCCGGCGGCTATCTGCTGTTCACCAACCGACTGAATCAGACGGTCTACCTCCTGTTCGAGGAACCCGGTCTGCTTGCTGCGTTTTTGGACTATCTGAATCATCTTGATATAAACTATCTGTACACTTACGAGCAAATGCAGGCTTTGATCCTGGAATTGGTCGGGAAAGGAGAAAAACAATCATGAGTACTTTTTCAAGGCTTCTCAATTCTCTTGTTCATCAAAAAGATATTTCCGTATATCCGATGACACAGTACTGCGGTATTGACCGCACACTCATGTACAAATATCTGAACGGCAAAGATTACCCCAAAGAACAGGCAATTGTAGACCGCATGGCGGATTTCATGCGCCTTTCTCCATTGGAAAGTGAAGAATTGCTGACGGCATGGCAGATTGAAAAAATCGGATGGAAAGAATGGAACAGCCGTCGGAATGTGGAAGATTTTCTTCTGAGCCTCCCTGATATTTCCGACTTTTCCAGAAAATTTAAGACCGCAGGCGGCACTTGGGTGAAACAGACGGTCACTGCGCCTTCCGTTTCTTCCTCCCGCGCCTGCTATCCGGACTGCCGCGCGCTGCCGACGCAGACTGCGCTGAACAATGTCATCAGTCAGGTGATCATGGACGAGATCCAGAAAGAAAACGGCCGCCTCTGCCTGATGCTTCAGCCGGATTACGATTATCTGTTCCATCTTCTCATGGGACTGGGGGAATATGAACATCAGCTTCCCATTGACCACATCCTGTGCCTTGGAAATTCCTCACAATCAGACAAAGCGGTCCAAGACCATAATCTAGTCTATCTTCAGAAAATCCTTCCTCTGTATGTCCGCGCGCTGGACTATAACGTATACTATTACTATGATGCAGTGGAATCACATTTTTCCAACCTGAACGGGCTTTCCTGCCTGATCCTGACCAGTTCCTGCGCGATCACCTGTACTTCCGATTTCCAGTCGGGGATCCTGTACGGAAAGCCGGAGATCGTCCAGATGCTCCAGAAGCACTTTGACGCCTGCCGTGAAAAATGCTCCCCTTTCTTCTCGCCGATCCACTCGATCGAAGACACCTGCGAGATGATCCTGAAATTTTTCTCTGAAAATGACGAGTATTATTCTCTGCAGCCGGAGCCCTGCATTATCCCGTTCCTGACCCCTGACCTGGTAGAGCGGATCATTCGTCCCGATCTCCCCGGACGCGCCGAACTGATCTCTTTGCTGAACGACTTTTTCAGGCGCCGGAAGGACAGTGTTTTCACCGAAAATTACCATATCTTTCACACGACTCCTGGGCTCCGCCGCTTTATGGAAACAGGGAGAAGCTATGAAATACCGGAGGATCTTTATGTTCCATTTTCCCCGGAAGACCGAAAGCTGCTGCTGTACCGGCTCAGCCCTTTTTTTCCTGAGCGGTATCATCTTCTGCGCGGTCCTCTGGAAAACCTTCCTCAGAATTTCCACTTGTGGGCAAACGCGTCCAATGGATATATGATGTTCACAAACCGAAAAAAGGAAACCGTCTATCTGCTCTTCACAGAACCTGGTCTCCTTACCTCGTTCATCGACTATCTCAAAAACCTGGAGGAAAAATACCTGTACACCGGTGAGGAATGTCACCACCTGATCGAAGAACTGCTGGAGCATGTCTGAAAATTACTTTCTGCGATGTACATCACAGTTTGTGGGAAACATGTCTGAACAGAAGCAAAAAAACTCAGCCGGAATGGCTGCCGGCATCCGCGTCATCCGCAGAGCCCCGCCGCCATTCCGGCTGAGTTTTTCTATCATTTTTTCTTCTTTCCTTTATATGCCTGACTTTCCTTCTTCGCCGCCGCACGCTTTCTGCCATACCAGATGATCACACCGGTATAAGCTGCCGCTGCGCATACACCGATCACATAAGCGCCTGCCCATGGGATGTTGAATCCGATCTTCGCATTCATAATATAGGTAACGGTGATAAACGTATACCATGCGCCCGGGATCAACGGCATCCATACAAACTTCGCCCTTCCATTTTCAAACATCCAGACGGAGATGGCAAGGAACGCGAACAGAGACAGTGCCTGATTGGACCATGCAAAATATCTCCACAGGATATTGAATCCGTTGGCATTCATCTTCGCAAAAATCAGAATCACAGCAACCAAAACAAAGATCACTCCAGCCAGCGTCAGTCTCTTTCTGGTCGAAGTCTGGTCAATATGAAAAGCATCCGCAACCGCAAGACGCAGAGAACGCAGCGCCGTATCACCGGATGTGATCGGAAGCACGATAACGCCAAGCAGAGCAATGATACCGCCGACCGGTCCAAGGATATTCTTACATACAACACCGATCGTCGCTGTCGCCAAAGAAGCATCCGCCGCCTGCAGGCCCAGGTTGTAAACACCCATAGCTCCTGCCGCCCATACCATAGCGATAAAGCCTTCCAGAACCATCATATTATAGAACGTCATACGTCCCTGGCGCTCACTCTTCATCGTTCTGGAGATGATCGCTGTCTGTGTAGAATGGAATCCGGAAAGGATACCGCAGGCTACCGTGATAAAGAATACCGGGATAAAATGATTGGCTTCAAAATAATCGCCGTAAGAAACCAGCGCGCCGTTCCAGTTATCCCACAGTTCGATCAACGGATATCCATGAACAAACAGACCGATGAAAACACCAACTGCAGAAAACAGCAGGATAGCTCCAAATACAGGATAAATCCGGCCGATGATCTTATCAATCGGGAATACCGTAGCCACCAGATAATACACAAAGATCACACCGTAGATCACCCAGGTGGAAACAGAAGTTGCCTTGCCGTCAAAGCCGAACACCTGTGTCGCCGCAATGTCGCCCGGTGTATAGATAAACACCGCTCCTACCAGGAGAAGCAGAAGGCTGCAGAAAATCTGGTAAAAAGTATAGACGCCTTTGTTGCTGTACCTGCGGATCATATCCGGCATCTGTGTTCCGCCGTCACGCAGGCAGATCATTCCGGAAAAATAGTCATGCATGGCACCGCCGATGATGTTTCCGATCGGAATCGTAATAAAGGCAATCGGTCCAAACAGAATTCCCTGGATCGGTCCAAGGATCGGTCCGGTTCCGGCAATATTCAGCAGGTTGATCAGACTGTTCTTCCATTCCCTCATCGGCACATAATCCACACCGTCCTGCTTCGTATAAGCCGGTGTCTTTCTGTCGTCCGGTTTGAATACATGCTCACAGAATCTTCCATACAGCATCGCGCCGACAAGCAGAATCACAAGTCCAACAATAAAAGTGATCATAACAAATCTCCCCCTCTTCCAAATGATATTTCATTATAGCACTGCCGCGTTAAATTGTAAATATTTCTTATTTTTACTATTTCTACAATTATTTTTATTGTTTTATGTGTAAAACGTAGAATTTTTTCTTTTTTATTCTCTGGGTATACAATTTTTCAAAGCATATCTCTTCTTTTCCCGTCAAATAGAAAGCCCTGCCCGGTCTCTTTCCTTTCATAGAACAGAAAGTCAAAAACCCCGCAGCAAGCTACGGGGCATCAAACTTGTAGCGCAGCAGAGCTGCGGGGTA
>ERZ1036420.147-NODE-147-length-93643-cov-4.751346_pt1 | contig 93643 bp, 83 predicted proteins | sample MGYA00514220_ERZ1036420 | MGnify/ENA primary metagenome ERZ1036420 (study PRJEB33795, sample SAMN09464938) | human gut metagenome | host: Homo sapiens | place: USA: Stanford, California | collected 2016-10 | study: EMG produced TPA metagenomics assembly of the...
GTTGTAGGATTTCAGTTCCTGAGTGTTGTGTTGTTCACAAGAGGCAGCGCTTCCCTGGAAATGTATCTTGGAAAAACAATGAAGAGAGCCTGCTTCGTCCATTTGCAGGAGCTTTCGTTTTCTTACTATAATGTTACCCCGGTGGGTTATATCCTGTCGCGTGTCATGAGCGATACAGACCGGATCGCCGGAATGGTCGCATGGAACCTGACGGATATGATGTGGGCGCTGGTCTATGTGCTGGGTGTGTTTGCCGCAATGTTGGCACTGAACTGGAAGCTTGCCCTAATCATTATGAGCATTGTTCCGGCGCTGGCGGTGCTGACCTGGTATTTCCAGAACAAAATCCTCCGGTGGAACCGGAAAGTGCGCAAGATCAACTCCCGTATCACCAGTGGCTACAATGAGGGGATCATGGGGGCACAGACGTCCAAGACACTGGTGATCGAGGAGAAAAATCTCGGGGAGTTCCAGGAGGTCACGGAGGAGATGCGTACAGCTGCTATCCGTGCGGCGCGCCTGAGTGCGGTTTACGTTCCGCTGGTTTTGTTCTGTGGCTCGCTGGCGACAGCAATCGTTGTGGGAAAAGGCGGACAGATGGTTCTGGACAATCTTCTGATGATTGGTACGCTGTCTGCGTTTACTTCTTATGCGGTTGGTATTTTTGAACCGATCCAGCAGTTGGCGAGAAATCTGGCGGAACTGATTTCCATTCAGGCGAATATTGAGCGGGTGACGACACTGCTGGATCAGAAACCTACGGTGAAAGATTCTCCGGAAGTCGTGGAAAAATATGGGGATACGTTTCAGCCGAAGAAAGAAAACTGGGAACCGATCCGGGGCGATATCGAGTTCCAGGATGTTTCTTTCCGGTATCCGGACGGGAAAGAGGATGTTCTGAGCCATTTCAATCTGAAAGTTCCTGCGGGAACGACGATTGCGATCGTCGGCGAAACCGGGGCGGGCAAAAGTACACTGGTCAACCTTGCCTGCAGGTTCTTTGAGCCTACGGAGGGAAGGATCCTGATCGATGGGAAGGATTACCGGGAACGCAGTCAGCTCTGGCTGCACAGCAGTATCGGGTATGTACTGCAAAGTCCTCATCTGTTTTCCGGAACCATTGAGGACAATATCCGCTATGGGCGGCTGGATGCCACAGAAGAAGAAATTCGTGAGGCTGCACGGGCAGTTTCCGCCGATCTTGTGGCGGAAAAACTGGAGAAGGGATATCAGACCGATGTTGGGGAGGGAGGCGGGCGTCTTTCCACCGGGGAAAAACAGCTGGTATCGTTTGCCCGTGCAATCCTGGCAGATCCAAGGATCTTTGTGCTGGATGAGGCAACCTCATCCATTGATACTCAGACAGAACAGCTGATTCAGAAGGCGACGGAAAAGCTGCTGGAGGGAAGGACCTCCTTTATCATTGCCCATCGTCTGTCGACGATTCGTCACGCGGACCTGATTCTGGTTGTGAGGGATGGAAGGATCATTGAGCAGGGAAAACACGAGGAACTGCTGGAAAAACAAGGATATTACTATCATCTCTGCCGTCAGCAGTTTCAGGAAGAGCAGCAGAAGGTGAATCCGTCAGATATCCGGAGGCAGAATGTTTCCCTGTAAAACAGCATAGGGTATAAGACAGAAAAATAAACGGACAGGAGTAATTATATGGAAATTTTGAAAGCGATACTTTTTGGAATTGTGGAGGGCATCACGGAATGGCTTCCCATCAGCAGTACTGGACATATGATCCTGCTGGATGAGTTTGTTCAGCTGGATGTGAGCGAGAGTTTTTACAGCCTGTTTCAGGTTGTGATCCAGCTAGGCGCCATTCTGGCGGTTGTCCTTCTGTTCTGGAACGATTTTTTCCCGTTTGGAAAGAAAAGCAATCCGGAACCGCTGGGAAGTGATGGGCTTGCGGCATGGATCAAGAAGGATAAACTGGACCTGTGGGGAAAGATCCTGGTTGCATGTGTGCCGGCGGCAGTAATCGGACTTTTGTTTGATGAAACATTTGAGGCGCTGTTTTATAATTACCAGACAGTTTCTCTGGCGCTGATCATTTTCGGTATTGCGTTTCTGGTCATCGAGAATCATAACAAAGGAAAAGAGCCAAAAATCAGAGATCTGAAAGAGCTGACCTATTCTTCTGCGCTTCTGATCGGAGTGTTCCAGCTGATCGCGGCAATTTTCCCAGGGACTTCCCGTTCCGGGGCTACCATTGTCGGAGCGCTGCTGCTGGGTGTATCCAGAGTGGCGGCTGCGGAATTTACCTTTTATCTTGCCATACCGGTGATGTTCGGTGCCTCTCTTTTGAAAGCGGTGAAGTTTGGGCTGAACTTCCAGCCGGAGGAACTGGTAATCCTGGGTGTTGGAATGGCTGTTGCGTTTGTGGTTTCAATTCTGGTGATCAAATTTCTGATGGGGTATATCAAAAAGCATGATTTCAAGGTGTTTGGATGGTACAGGATCGTACTTGGAATTCTGGTGCTGGCGTATTTTGGGATTGCTTCCTGATTGAGATTAAGAAAGAAAGGGGAAGGAAATTGGATGGACTTTACAAATGAAAAGATTCTGGAGATTGCGATGGAACAGTCTGCCATTGATTCCAACTGCAGAAGAGAAGACTTCCTCCGGCATGAGCCGGTAATCACAATCTCCAGAAAAAATCCAAGGGCAAGAAAATATCTGGAATTTCCAATGGACTGCGATTTGGTTTCCTATGGAAACAACGTGGTGGCATCTGTACAGGAAGAGTATCGGGAAATTACAGAGGAATATATCAGGACCTATGTACCTGAGCATTGCTTTGAGACACCAAATCTGCATGTGCTGAACGATGCGCTGCAGAAGAAAGGACGGAGGATCTGCTTTATGGCGGAGTATTTTCTTCCGGATCTGCGCGTCCTCAGTGTGCAGGACTGTCCGTATGAAATGCGGATTTTGCATCCGGAAGATTTTACGGAATTATACACCCAGGAGTGGAGCAATGCGTTGTGCGCCAAACGCAGCGAATTGGATGTGCTGGGGGTTGGCGCCTATGACAAAGGTCGTCTGGTTGGATTGGCAGGATGTTCCGCAGACTGTGAGGAGATGTGGCAGATCGGAATCGATGTGCTGCCGGAATACCGGAGACAGGGAATTGCGTCAGCGCTTACCAGCAGGCTGGCTCTGGAAATCCTCCATGCGGGGAAAGTTCCGTTTTACTGTGCCGCATGGTCCAATATACGTTCCGTAAGAAATGCGATCAGAAGCGGCTTTCGTCCTGCCTGGGTCGAGATGACAGCAAAAACGGCTGCTTTTGTTGAGCAGATGAATGGAAGAAACATGTCTTAAGGAGAATGAAATGGCAGATTTTGAAAAATTAAAGCAGAATGTGATCGATATGCTGGAAGAACAGCAGCAGAAACTTGGCTATCAGAAGGAGACGGTCCGGCTTTATTATCCACTGGAATCCCTGAATCACCTGCTTGGAACCGAGGTGGAGAAAGACGGAATGAAGCCGCTGCTGCTGGAGTTTCGGGAGTATGTGAAGGATCAGCTGGGAGAACTGCGGTTTTCCGAAAAAGCCGGACGTTATGGTATCATGATACCGCCGGAAGGAGCGGAGTATGTCCACCGTGAGGTGCCGCAGAATCTGTTTTTGAAAGGCCTGCTCCAAAAGGTTTCTGTCCATGGATGTACGCTGGATCAGGTGAGGGAATATTTTTACGCTTCGGCTGCCCGGGTGGAGGAACGCCGGATGACGGAGGAATTTGACCTGCTGCTGTATTTTCCGGACGGAAAGCCGGACAGTTATTACTACTGCCTGAAGCAGGAAGGAGAGCATGTGCTCTATCACCGTTTTACCAGAGAGGATTATCTGAGCTTTGGATTTGAGGAAGAACAGGTTGAGACAGAAAGACAATGAATATTTTTACGTGGAACACTCTGATTATCTCAAAAAAGCCCGGAAATGGTATCAAGTTTGTACGTTTTTATATAAAGTTTTTTGGACGATTTTTGAGAAATAAGAATCAGGAAAAAGAAGTACGAAGTCTATGTTCGGGTGAAGCTGATGGATTATCGCGATCTGCCGAAATTGGCCGAGCAGTTCGATCGTGTGATGAAAAAAGGAGGCTGTTCCTTCTGCATTTCATCAGTGTACTGAAAGATCATCCGGGGGACGTGTGAATCAAAAAGTGCGGTCAGATTTTACCGTTTTTTTGCGGGAAAACTATTGACAGATTCTGTAAAAACATGTATTCTATTTTTCGTATGGGAGAATACTGTACCAACAGAGTTTCCATGCAAATATTCCTGGGCAGAGAGGAAAGGAAATTGTCCAGGTGCTGAATTGCCGGGTAAAGCCGGCTGGCAACTTGTGTTGCCTTATTGATTGAGCAGATTGCTCTTTTTTATAAGTTGGTTACTTTATAACCGGTACGTGGAAAGCGTACATCAACTTGTGAAACAATCAATAAGAGTAGTAAAAGTAATAATATTTGCTATATAGACTCTGATTTTGTATTTTCCTGCGAAAAAACGGACGGCTCGTAAAGCGCTCTGCTGTTTTGCGAGAAAGAAGAACCCGTGTGCGGTGTGACCCGCCGGGCTTTCAGGAAAAGATTTGAGACGCAAGTGATGGGAGTTTTCATCGCCTGCGTCTTTTTTGCGCAGTAAAAAGATTTCAATGAAAAATGATGCAGCAGGAGGAAGCGATATGGAGCAGAAGCTGAAACTGTACGGATTCAATAATCTGACAAAAGCTTTAAGCTTTAATATTTACGATGTATGTTATGCGAAAACGCCGAGGGAGCAGAAGGATTATATCGCTTATATCGATGAGCAGTATAATTCGGAACGGCTGACGCTGATCCTGACCGATCTGACGGAGATGATCGGGGCGACCGTGCTGAATATTTCCCGTCAGGATTATGAACCGCAGGGAGCTTCTGTCACTCTGCTGATCGCGGAGGGACCTCTGGAAAATGCAAAGGGTGAGACGCAGGTGGCACATCTGGACAAAAGCCATGTGACAGTGCACACCTACCCGGAGTATCATCCGGACACCAGCATTGCAACGTTTCGGGTAGATATTGATGTGGCGACCTGCGGGGAGATCACTCCGTTATCGACGCTGGATTATCTGATCGGTTCGTTTGATTCGGATATTATCACGATGGATTACCGTGTGCGTGGATTTACCAGAGATGTCAACGGAAGAAAACTGTTTATGGACCATACGGTGACTTCCATTCAGGATTATATCGCAAAGGATACCCTTCTTCGCTATGACGCGGTGGATATCAATGTTTATGAGGCAAATCTTTTTCACACGAAGATGATGCTTAAGGAGATTGATTTGCAGAATTATCTGTTCAACACGGATGTCTACGAACTGCCGCCCAGGGTGCGTCTCGATATCATGGAGAGCCTGCGGAGGGAAATGATTGAAATCTTCAGCGAAAGAAGTATTTATTAATGAGACAATGAGGAGAGGATGCATATGAGAGAGCTGGATCAGGAACGTGCGCCGATTTATGAGGCGCTGGAAAAGTTCCGCAAAATGAGGGTGGTCCCCTTTGATGTGCCGGGACACAAAAGGGGAAGAGGCAATCCGGAACTGGCGGCATTGCTTGGGGAAACCTGTGTACAGATGGATGTAAATTCCATGAAGCCGCTGGATAATTTGTGCCATCCGGTTTCTGTGATCAAGGAGGCGGAGGAACTGACGGCGGCGGCGTTCCATGCGGCACATGCGTTTCTGATGGTGGGCGGTACGACCTCGGCAGTTCAGAGTATGGTGCTTTCTGTGGTGCGGCGGGGCGAGAAGATCATTCTCCCCAGAAATGTACACCGCAGTGTGATCGGCGCGCTGGTTCTCTGCGGGGCTGTTCCTGTGTATGTCAATCCTGCCTGTGAGGAACGGCTTGGCATTCCGCTGGGCATGTGTGTGGCGGATGTGGAGCAGGCGATCCGGGAAAATCCGGATGCAAAGGCCGTGCTGGTAAACAATCCGACCTACTACGGAATCTGTTCGGATCTGCGGTCAATCGTAAAGCTGGCTCACGATCATGGAATGTACTGTCTGGCAGACGAAGCCCACGGAACACATTTTTATTTTGGAGAGAATCTTCCTGTTTCTGCCATGGATGCAGGAGCAGATATGGCAGCGGTTTCCATGCATAAATCCGGAGGAAGCCTGACCCAGAGTTCTGTTCTGCTTGCCGGTCCCCGGATGCATGCGGGATATATCCGCCAGATCATTAACCTGACCCAGACGACCAGCGGTTCCTATCTGCTGTTGTCCAGCCTGGATATCTCCAGAAGGAACCTGGCACTGCGAGGAAAAGAGGCGTTTGCCCGGGTGGTGGAAATGGCTGAGTATGCCCGCAGTGAGATCAATAAGATCGGCGGCTATTACGCTTATTCCAGAGAACTGGTGAACGGTGACAGTATCTACGATTTCGATGTAACAAAGCTTTCGGTCTATACATTGGATACCGGTCTTGCAGGGATCGAGGTCTACGACCTGCTCCGGGATGAGTACGATATTCAGATTGAATTCGGAGATCTTGGGAATATGCTTGCGTATCTCTCCATCGGCGACCGCCCGAGAGAGATTGAACGTCTGGTCAGCGCACTGGCGGAAATCCGCCGCCGGTTCGGACGGTCAAAAACAGGTCTGATGAAGCAGGAATATATCAATCCTATCGTGGCGGTCTCTCCTCAGGAGGCTTTTTATGCGGAGAAGGAATCTCTGCCCATCGATCAGACCGCAGGAAGGATCTGCAGCGAATTCGTCATGTGTTATCCGCCGGGAATTCCGATTCTTGCGCCGGGTGAGCGGATCACAGAACCGATCCTGAAGTATATCCATTATGCGAAAGAAAAAGGATGCTCGATGACCGGGCCGGAAGATGAGCAGATTGAACGGCTGAATGTTTTGAAGGGAGTATGAGTATGGAATTTTGGTTTTCAGAGATGCAGACGCCGGATGTGAAAATGTCCATCCGGGTGAACCGCCAGCTTTACAGCGGCAAAAGTGAGTTCCAGAGGATCGATGTGTTTGAATCTCCGCAGTTCGGACGTTTTCTGACACTGGACGGGTATATGATGCTGACGGAGCGGGATGAATTTATCTACCATGACATGATCGTACACGTTCCAATGGCAGTCCATCCGGCAGTCCGTGATGTCCTGGTGATCGGCGCGGGAGATGGAGGCGTGATCCGTGAACTGACCCGTTATCCTGAGATTGAGCGGATCGATATGGTGGAGATTGACCCATTGGTGGTTGAGGTGTGTAAAAAATATCTGCCTCAGACCGCCTGCCGGTTCAACGACAGCCGTCTGAAGATCTATTACGAGGACGGCGTGCGCTTCATCCGTTCCTGTGAGAATGCCTACGATCTGATCATCGTGGATTCCACGGATCCTTTCGGACCGGGGGAAGGGCTGTTTACCAGAGAATTCTATGGAAGCTGCTACAAGGCGCTTCGTGAGGACGGAATCATGGTGAACCAGCATGAAAGCCCGTTTTATCCGGAGGATGCGGCGGCATGCCAGAGAGCTCATAAACGGATTGTGGAATCTTTCCCGATCAGCCGGGTTTATCAGGCACATATTCCCACCTATCCTTCGGGACACTGGCTGTTTGGATTTGCGTCCAAAAAATACCATCCCCTGAAGGATCTGCAGGAGGTGGCATGGAACATGCGGGGACTTTCCTGCAAATATTATACAACGATGCTGCATAAGGGTGCTTTTTACCTGCCGGCATATGTGGAGGAACTGTTAAAAGATGTTGAATAAAAATGTTGAAACTTTTCTTGGGTGTGACGCGGATTATCAGGAGGCGGACACGGTGCTTTACGGGGCGCCTTTCGATTCCACCACATCCTATCGTCCGGGCACGCGCTTTGGAAGCCGTGCGATCCGGATGGAATCCTTCGGGATTGAAACTTACAGTCCCTATCAGGACAAGGATCTGATGGACAGAAAGATCTTCGACAGCGGAGATCTGGAGCTGTGTTTCGGAGATACCCGGCGGGCGCTGGAGGATATCGAGCATCGCTGTGCGGTCATTCTCAATGACGGGAAACGCCCGTTTCTGCTGGGCGGGGAGCATCTTGTGACCCTGGGAGCGGTAAAGGCTGTGTTTCGGAAATATCCGGATCTTTCCATCATTCATTTTGATGCTCATGCGGACCTGCGTTCCGATTATCTGGGCGCGGAACTGTCCCACGCCTGTGTACTCCGCAGGTGCTGGGAGCTGCTGGGCGACGGACGGATTTTCCAGTTTGGCATCCGTTCCGGTGACCGGGAAGAATTTTCCTGGGGAAAAGATCATGTGGTAACTCAGAAATTCAATTTTGACGGTCTGAAAGAACGGCTGGAAGCGTTGAAGGGACGGCCGGTGTATTTTACACTGGATCTGGATGTGCTGGATCCGTCGGTATTTCCTGGCACTGGAACCCCGGAGGCGGGCGGCGTCACCTTTGACCAGCTCAGGGAGGCAGCCCAGATGGTTTGTTCCCAGGCAAACGTGGTGGCATGCGATGTGAACGAGCTGAGTCCTCATTACGATCCCAGCGGAATCTCAGCGATGGCTGCCTGCAAAATGGTCCGTGAAATGCTTCTGGCGTTTCCGGAATGATTCACAAGCATTCACACATATTCGCATATATAAAGCATACGTCATTTAGAAGCTATCAAAGAATCTATACAATTCAATCAGAAAATAAAAAGCTGCAGTGAACAATTATTATACGGAGGAAAAAGAGATGGGAAAAGCGTTGATTATCGGATGCGGAGGTGTCGCATCAGTAGCAATTCACAAATGCTGCCAGAATTCGGAGGTATTTGAGGAGATCTGTATCGCCAGCAGAACGAAGGAAAAATGTGATGCGCTGAAGGAAAAACTGGAGGGAACGACAAAGACAGTCATCCGCACGGCACAGGTGGATGCCAATGATGTGGATGCGCTGATCGCGCTGATCCGTCAGGAGAATCCGGATGTGGTTCTGAATCTGGCGCTTCCGTACCAGGATCTGACGATCATGGATGCGTGCCTTGCCACCAAAACCCACTATGTGGATACGGCAAATTATGAGCCGGAGGATACCGCCAAGTTTGAGTACAAATGGCAGTGGGCGTACAGAGAGCGTTTTGAGGAGGCTGGAATCACAGCTCTGCTCGGAAGCGGATTTGATCCGGGCGTGACGGGTGTGTTCTCCGCTTACGCGCTGAAACATGAGTTTGACGAGATCAATTATATCGATATTCTGGACTGCAACGGCGGCGATCACGGATATCCGTTTGCCACCAATTTCAATCCGGAGATCAATATCCGTGAAGTATCTGCCAACGGTTCTTACTGGGAGGACGGAAAGTTTATTGAGACAAAACCGATGGAAATCAAACGGGAATACGATTTCGAGGGCGTTGGACGGAAGGATATGTACCTGCTGCACCACGAGGAGCTGGAGTCTCTGGCGCTGAATATCCCGGGAATCAAAAGAATCCGTTTCTTCATGACATTCGGAGAGAGCTATCTGACCCATCTGAAATGTCTGGAGAACGTGGGAATGACTTCCATCGAGCCGATCATGTACGAAGGCAAGGAGATCATTCCGCTGCAGTTTCTGAAAGCAGTTCTTCCGGATCCGGCAACTCTGGGACCGCGTACCGTAGGAAAGACAAACATCGGCTGTATTTTCCGCGGCAAAAAGGATGGAAAAGAGAAAAATTATTATTTGTACAATATCTGTGATCACCAGGAATGCTACCGGGAGGTTGGTTCCCAGGCGGTTTCATACACCACAGGAGTTCCGGCAATGATCGGAGCGATGCTGTTGATGAACGGTACCTGGAACAAGCCGGGTGTCCACAACATCGAAGAATTCGATCCGGATCCGTTCATGGATGCACTGAACCGCTTTGGGCTTCCATGGAAAGAGTCTCATGATCCGGTTCTGGTGGACTGATGGGAGAGAGAAAGCCAGCCGGATGGAGAACACCCTATTTCCTGGTGGAGGAAGAACGGCTGCTGCACAATCTGGAAATCCTCCGGGATGTGAAGGAGCGGTCCGGCTGTAAGATTTTGCTGGCGCAGAAAGCTTTTTCCATGTACTCCTGTTATCCGCTGATCGCGGAATACCTGGATGGTTCAGCAGCCAGCGGTCTGTACGAAGCGCGTCTCGGAAAGGAAGAGTTCGGGAAGGAGACCCATGTCTTCTCCCCTGCCTACCGGGAGGATGAGTTTGACGAGATTCTCTCTTATGCCGACCATGTGGTATTCAACAGTCCGGCGCAGGTGAAACGTTACGCTGCCAAGGCGAAAAAAGCCGGAAAATCCATCGGCCTTCGCATCAACCCGGAATGTTCCACCCAGGAAGGTCATGCAATCTACGATCCCTGTTCGCCTGGCTCTCGTCTTGGAACAACCCTGGAGAACTTTCAGGAGGAGCAGCTGGAATTCCTGGATGGATTTCATTTCCATACCCTCTGTGAACAGGATTCGGATGCTCTGGAAGTTACGGTAGCGGCGGTGGAAGAGCGGTTCGGCCGTTGGCTGCCGAAGCTGAAGTGGCTGAATCTTGGCGGCGGGCATCACATTACACGGTCTGATTATGACAGAGAACGGCTGATACGCATTATCCGTCATCTGAAGGAAACCTACGATTTGGAAGTTTATCTTGAGCCCGGGGAAGCGGTGGTTTTAAATGCGGGATTTCTGGTTGCCACTGTTCTGGATACGATGTATAATGGAATTAATTTGGCGATCCTCGACACATCTGCGGCTTGTCATATGCCGGATGTCCTGGAAATGCCGTACCGTCCGCCGGTGCAGGAAAGCGGACTTCCCGGTGAAAAGGCGTGGACGTATCGCTTGGGCGGTCCTACCTGTCTGGCGGGGGACGTGATCGGCGATTATTCGTTCGACCGGCAGCTGGAACCGGGAAGCAGAGTGGTGTTTGAGGATATGGCGCTGTATACGATGGTAAAGACCAATACGTTCAACGGTATGCCGCTTCCGTTAATCGTTTATCGGGAACGGGACGGCAGGGAACGTCTGGTAAAAAAATTCGCTTATGAAGATTTCAAGAGTCGTCTGTAACAGAAAGGAATTTTTATGACAAAAGATGAAATCGAATCCTTTATTACACAGTTTCCTGTCTATCAGTATCAGTTTCTGAAACCGGAAGAGATTGAATACAATGACCGGGTACGCGCAATCTGCAAGAAGGAATGTCCCCGTTATGGAACTTCCTGGTCTTGCCCGCCGGCTGTGGGAACGGTGGAGGAATGTACCGAGCGCTGTCGGCAATACGAGGATGTTCTGTTCTTCTCCAGTATCGCGCAGGTTCAGGATGTGATGAACCTGGAGGAATCTCTGAAGACAAAGGTGGAGCATGAAAAGATGACACACCTGATCGAACAGCATCTGAAGGAGCACAAACTGGAGACTTATACACTTTCTTCGGATTCCTGTGCAGCCTGTGAAAAGTGTGCGTATCCGAAGGGTGCATGCCGCCATCCGGAGTTGATGTTTCCCTGCATTGAGAGCCATGGGATCGTTGTCGCGAATCTCGTAGAAAAGTATGCCATGGACTATTATCTCGGAGATCAGTATATTGTCTGGTTCAGCCTGATTTTCTTTAAGGCTTCTTAACCGGTATTTCACAAAATTTCAAAGCTGCCGTACAGAACTGCACGTCCTTCTTCGCAATTCTGTCGGCAGCTTTTTGACGTCTCTACGAGGCGTCTTTGTGAGTGTTGGTCCTGGGTTGACAGAAAGAAGAGTACTTGAGGCTTTTGCAGCGTTCATAAAGAGAAGAAAAAATGCATAGAATAGACAATAAAAGCGGGAAAGAAGAGATTCTTTGAAACGAAAAAAACATCCGGATCCGCCGGGATCTTCCCTTCTTTCATCCATGCAGATCCCGGCAGACCTCTCTTATCGGGAAGCGATTCTTACGTTTTTCGGCGGGCGGGAATTATATGTGGAGAATTATCAGAAAATCCTTACTTATGAACCCTGCTGTATCCGTATTCTGACCCGCCGGGGACGGGTGCGGATTGAGGGCAGCCGGCTTACGATCGCTTACTATTCCGGAGAAGAAATGAAGATTACCGGTCAGATGCAGACGATAACTTTTGAAGCGTAAAGGAGGCACTGGATGAACCGGCTGATTCGTTTTCTGAAGGGGTATGTGCGTATCCGGCTGATGAGCCGTGATTCGGAACGTTTTCTGAATCTGTGTGCCCGAAACCGCATTCTGCTCTGGCAGCTGGTCAACCGAAACGGCTCCTATGAAATGTATCTTTCCACCGCTGATTTTTTTCGCCTGCATACTCTCTGCCGCAAAAGCGGTTCCAGAGTAAAGGTGCTGAGAAAATATGGACTTCCTTTTTTCTTCTATCGGAACCGGAAGCGGAAGGCGTTTTTTGCCGGGATTTTTCTCTGTATTTGTCTGCTTTTTGCACTCTCATTGTTTATCTGGAATATTCATGTTACGGGAAATTATGCCAACAGCACCGGATCCATCCTTGCATTTCTCGAACAACAGGGCATTTCCCATGGAATTCTCAAATCCCAACTGAACTGCAGCGATATTGCGGCGATGCTGCGGGAAGAATTTTCCAACATTACCTGGGTATCTGCAAAAATAGAAGGAACGCAGCTGATTCTGGAGATCAAAGAAAATGTGGATGGTTATGTACCGGAGGAAACACCAGAGGGACCTTCCAGCCTGGCATCGTCCAAGGATGGGATTGTTTCCTCGATCATTACCCGTTCCGGTACACCAATGGTTCTGCCAGGCACACCCTGCAAAAAAGGAGATGTGCTGGTCAGTGGAGAGATTGCTGTGAAAAATGACAGTCAGGAAGTGACTGGTTACCGGTATGTTCCGGCGGATGCGGATATTCTGATTGAGACAACCTGGTATTATTACGAGGAATTTCCTCTTGCCTACGAGAAACGGAAGTATCAGGAACCAGGTTTTTCTTTTCCGTTTCTTCAGATTGGAGATGTTCGTCTGGAGACTTTTCAGCCACTCCAGAAGGATGAGCTGGCGGATGAAGAGACCAGATTATGGAAACTGCATCTGACGGAGAATTTTGTGCTTCCTGTCTCGGTGGGATACCAAAGGTCGCTGCCATATACAACGGAACAGATGAAATATTCCCGAGGAGAGGCGCAGAAGTTGGCAGAAAGTCATCTCCAGCAATACATGGGAAAGCTGGAAGAAGCACAGATCTCGGTGATTGGCAGCGAGATCGCTACAGAGATTACCGATACGGTCTGCCGGACCAGAGGAACTCTCACTGTGCTGGAAGAAGCGGTGGAACGACAGGTCTGTGAACAGCGTACAGTGACGCCAACTCCGGCACCGGAATAACACATATTGTGCCGTAATTCAGAAAATGTGGAGAAATTTCTAGTGAAAAATTTCCGGTTCTATGGTAAACTGATACAAGACACAGCGGGCTATTAAGGGAGAAGGCAATGATAGATAAAAAAGAATTTTTAAAGAAATACAATATGGAAGAACGGGATATTGAGGAAGCAAAACTCACTTGGGAGGAACTGGAACGGATCTATGACAGTTATTGCCGTCTGGAACCGAAACTCCGGGAAATCAGCAAGGATTTTGTCGATGACTATCTCTACGATATCGAGAAGGCAGGAATTCATTCCTATCGTTACCGGACCAAAGATCCCGGTCATCTCCTGGAAAAGATTATCCGTAAACGCAAGGAAGAGTATCAGAAATATCGCAGCATCAATCATGAAAATTTTTATATGTATCTGACGGATCTGATAGGAATCCGTGTTCTGTTTCTATATCGGGAGGACTGGATCCATTTTCACAATTATATCACGACTGTCTTTGAAAATAATCCGGATTTATACATGAAAGACCGGCTGGAAGATTTTGATCCGGATCCGGATCATTATTATGTGGCTGAGCGTCCGAAAGTTTACAAACGTTCCGGTGACAGCCGGATTTACGATGAAAATCTGATCGAAATCCGCTCCGGAGGTATCTACCGATCCCTTCACTATATTATCAAATATAAGGGTTATTATGTAGAGATTCAGGGAAGGACGCTGTTTGAGGAAGGATGGAGCGAGGTAGACCATGACATTGTCTATCCTTATTATAAAAATGATGAAATGCTGAAAGATTTCTCCACTCTTTTGAACCGATTGTCCGGTATGGCGGATGAAATGAGCTCCTATTTCCGCCGGATGACAGAACAGAGGGAAAAAAAAGAAAATCAAAAGGATTAAAATCAGATGGGACGATTCAGAAATGTGGCAGATGAATCGTCCCTTTTTTCTTTTCACAGAAAATCCTTTTCTGTGAAAGTTTCAGGCCTTGTACTCGGTGGTGTAGTAGGGAATACACAGGTACATGCCGTCGGTAATATGGCTTGAAGTCAGGTGATTGATTTCTTTCACCTCTTCGATATAGCTGTTGATATCTTCGTATTCTTCGGTGCGGTATTCCTCCGCAATCTCCCAGAGCGTGTCGCCGCTTTCTACCTGAATACTGGTGTAATATTTATAAGTCGGAACTTTGGGACGATTTTCTGCCTGTACCTGAGTGGTAAGAAGCGCTGCGCACGGTACGCCGAGAATTAGGAGAAGCAGCAGGAGAGTGGTATACTTTTTCTGAGGGCGTTTTCCGGATTTTGCGGTGGAAGAGTAGTTTCTTTTGTTCTTTTTCATATCATTACCTCCAATTAATTGTGTCATTTGTATAGAAAGAATACAGAACATTCGTTCCGAACATGCGTTCTTTATGATGCTATTATATAACCAGAACAAATGTTTGTCAACCAAAAATCGAACAAATTTTCGGAAAATATGTTTGCCTTTGAAATATCCCTGTGTTATAATTATTAAAATGCAATAAGATTATTTTCAGATATGCTTTCGGCAAAACTGGTTTTCATTTCAGAAATACAGAAGGCTGAAAGCATCCTGATTCAGATAATTCAGATAACAGAGATTCAAAAAGCACATAACATGGGAGGACTGAAAAATGGCAGATTATCATACACTGAGCAAAAAGCAGGAGGAAATTCTTTCTTATTTGAAGGATGAAATACTGACAAGGGGATTTCCGCCGTCGGTTCGCGAAATCTGCGAGGCGGTACATCTGAAATCGACGTCATCGGTACATGCACATCTGGAAACACTGGAGAAAAAGGGATACATTCGACGCGACGCGACCAAGCCGAGAGCCATCGAGATCTGTGACAAGAATTTCCATACCGGGCGCATTGACGCGATTCAGGGGATTCAGAAAGTTTCGGAGGAAGAAACCGCATCCGAACCTTATATCGTACAGGTTCCGGTGATCGGTAAGGTGGCTGCCGGAGAACCTCTGCTTGCCGTGGAGCATATCGACGGTTATTTTCCGCTGCCTCTGGACCGACTGCCCAATGCGGAAACATTTCTTTTGAAGGTTCAGGGAGAAAGTATGGTAAATGCAGGTATCCTGGATGGAGATTATGTTCTTGTGGAACAACAGGAAACTGCGGACAATGGAGAAAAAGTGGTTGCATTGCTTGAAGATTCTGCAACCGTAAAGACCTTTTACCGTGAGGACGGCTTCTGCCGTCTGCAGCCGGAAAATGATTATATGGAACCGATCATTGTTCATGGAGATCTGCAGATTTTAGGAAAAGTAATCGGCGTTTTCCGCTTTTTTTAAATCGAAGCAGTGACCAGACGGTGGACGAACAGGTGGACGAACAGACAGAACAAAAATAAAAAAGAATTATTTTTGAATAAAAGGAAGAAAAATCAACCTCGATAAAAAGCCATGAAAAGAGCTGATTTGGCGGAAAAGACTTCCAACTATTCGAAAAACCTGTGTTTTCCGAATAGTTGGAGTTGCGCTTCGGAGCTGCTTTTCGGCTGTTTTTTGATTATAAATCGCTTCTTCAGAGAAAAAATGTTTTATTGTTTTTCTTTCATATTCCTTACTTCAGATGCTGCATTACTGTTTTGTTTTGAGCTGATCATAAAAAGAATTTTTCCGAATAGTTGGAGTTGCGCTTCGGAGCTGCTTTTCGGCTGTTTTTTGATTATAAATCGCTTCTTCAGAGAAAAAATGTTTTATTGTTTTTCTTTCATATTCCTTACTTCAGATGCTGCATTACTGTTTTGTTTTGAGCTGATCATAAAAAGAATGGATCAGATGATCTGCAATATTTTTCCAAATCACAGGAAGGAGCCGTTATGGCAAAAAATTCGAAAATTACTTATCATGAACAGACAGATATGGAAAATACGCTGAAGCTCCGTGAAGTCTTAAAATCACTTCCCGAGTTTGCCAATGATTTTTTTCGTGCAGTCAGCACAACGACTTCTACCAGTACACGAATTAAATATGCGTATGACCTTCGGATCTTCTTTCAGTTCCTTCTGACGGAAAATCCTGCCTTTCAAAACCATACTATGGACAAATTAAAACTGGATGTCCTCGATTCCGTGACGGCGCTTGACATTGAGGAATACATAGAATATTTAAAAGCTTATAAGGATTCCAGGGATGAATATACGACTAACGGAGAAAAAGGCCTGAAACGCAAGCTTTCCAGTCTCCGTACTTTTTATTCTTATTTTTTCAAGAAAGAATTGATCCAGACCAACCCTACGCTTCTTGTTGATATGCCGAAGCTTCATGAAAAGGAAATTATCCGTCTGGATCCGGATGAGGTGGCTCAGCTGCTGGATTTTGTAGAAAGCTGCGGAGAAGGGATGACACCCCACCAGAAGGCATATTATGAAAAAACAAAAGCCCGTGATCTTGCGATCATTACTCTCCTGCTTGGGACGGGAATCCGTGTCTCGGAGTGTGTCGGACTGGATGTCGAAGATGTGGATTTCAAAAACAATGGAATTAAGGTTGTGCGAAAAGGCGGCAATGAGATGATCGTCTATTTTGGCGGTGAAGTCGAGAAAGCCCTTCGGGATTATCTGGAGGTGCGTGCAAATATTGAGCCGGTGACCGGACACGAACATGCACTCTTCTATTCTTCTCAGAGAAAACGGATCAATGTAAAGACGGTGGAGAATCTTGTGAAAAAGTATGCGTCCAAGATCACTACCACCAAGAAGATCACACCCCATAAGCTCCGAAGCACCTATGGAACAACCTTGTATCAGGAGACCGGTGATATTTATCTGGTGGCGGATGTCCTTGGGCATAAGGATGTCAATACAACGAAAAAACATTATGCGGCAATTGATGATGCAAGGCGCCGGAAGGCAGCAAGCGCTGTGAAACTCCGGGAGGAATAAGCGGTTGGCTTTTATTTCTTCTTTAATTCTGCAATTGCCCCATAATGCAGAATATTAAATTCAGCTGGAGCGATACGTTCAAGAAGCTCCATGTGCTCCTGTTCCCATTTGGCAATTATTGCCATGGGTTTACATATGATAGTTATGTAAACTCATGGCGTGATATATAATCCTACAATTTCCTCATCATCCAATAGACATCCGCATATGTCCCGTTTTTATATTTCATATTATCCGGCAGGGTTCCGCAGATGCGAAAGCCCATCTTCTGATACAGGGAAATTGCCCTGCGGTTTTCGGTCACCACTTCAAGCTTCTTCCTCCACAGGATTTCGAAGAAGCAGCTGGTGTCCATGGATTGAAATCGTCTCTTCTTTTCTTCTCATATTGAATGCTCCTTTCTTCTTAAAAATGCAGGTACAAAAGCATGTTATCGAAAGATTAGGAGAACATATTTTCCCGAAAACTTTCCATCATCAGTACCTCTCCGGTCACCGGCTGTTTTAAATACAGTCTCCAGGCATGAAGCGCCGTCCGTGTGGAGGAAACATAGGTGTCATTTCCGTACAGAGGATCTCCCAGCAGTGGATGTCCGATTGCTGCCATATGGACGCGGATCTGGTGGGTCCGCCCGGTCTCAATACGGCACAGAACCAGTGAACAATGCCGGTCGGAACATAATACTTCATATCGGGTCAATGCCCTTTTTCCGTTGGCGGCAACCTGCATCTTCATCAGGCTGCCTGGAAGAGGCGCAATTGGCAGGCAGATTTCGCCGGAACGTTCGGATGAGGAAAAGAGACCGTTCACAAGTGCCAGGTATTCCTTCCGAAAGACGCCTTCCTCTTTCTGGCGTGCCAGACGCTCGGCGGCAAGCCGGTTTTTGGCGAAAAGCAGTGTTCCGGAAGTATCCTTATCCAGACGGCCGATACAGCGGACTGGAGCTTTTTCCGCGCCGCGTCCGGCGAGATATGCGGCAGCCTGGTTCGCAAGGGTATCCTGATAATGTCCGTGCGCAGGATGACAGACCTCTCCGGCTTTCTTGTCCACCACCAGCAGATCTTCGTCTTCGTACAGGATATGGAGTGGTTTTTCCAGAAAAGACAGTTCCTGCACGTTTCGGTTCTGCTCGGAAAAAGTCACACGGATCCTGTCGCCGCTGCGGACGGAATAGACAATCCTCTCTCTGTTTCCGTTGACCGTGATTCCGTCAGAAAGAAATTTCAGCTGCCGGATCTGTCTGGCAGACAGTCCCAGACGACGTTTCAGAATCAATTCCAGACGAATGCCGTCGTCCTGTTCGATTGCCTGGTATTCCAGGGTACGCATGGATCAAAGATCCTCCAGCAATATGGTAAACGGACCGTCGTTGACCAGGGAAACTTTCATCTCGGCGCCGAAAATGCCGGTTTCCACCACAGGCACCTGTTCTTTCGCTTTCTGAATGATATATTCATACAGCCGCTGTGCAGATTCCGGATCACCGGCGTCTGTGAAACTTGGGCGATTGCCTTTTTTGCAGCTTGCATAAAGGGTAAACTGTGACACAAGAAGCAGTTCCCCATCGACATCCTTCAGAGAGAGATTGGTCTTTCCGTTTTCATCTTCGAAAATGCGAAGACCCAGAAGCTTTTTCAGATACCGGTCAGCGATTTCCTCCGTATCCCCCTGCCCTACCCCAACGAAGACCAGGTAGCCTTTTCCGATTTTTCCTACAATCTTATGTTCCACTTCCACGGATGCTTCCGTGACACGCTGTATTACAAATTTCATTTGTTGTCTCCTTTTCTGTTCCTTTGAATTGATGATAAATAATGATACCAGACAAGCCAATTTTTGACAAGTTCCCGACGGCAGAAAGCGATCAGGATTATTTACAAACGCAGGACTTTCCGATATAATAAACCGTACATGTTTTTATATTTTAACTGGATTGGAGAAAATTATATGAAACTTCAGCAGCTTTTAAGCTATACAAGAAAAGCCGTAGATGAATATCAGATGATCGAGGAAGGGGACCGGATCGCGGTGGGAATCTCCGGAGGAAAGGATTCCCTGACTTTGCTTTATGCGCTGCACGGTCTGAAAAGGTTCTATCCGAAGCATTTTGAACTGGAAGCTATTACCGTAGACCTGGGCTTCCAAGGCTTTGATCTGAGCCGTATCGAGGCGCTGTGCAGGGAACTGGAGGTTCCCTATACCATCGTCCGGACAGAGATTGCTCAGATTATCTTTGATGAAAGGAAGGAAACCAATCCCTGTTCTCTGTGTGCAAAAATGCGCAAGGGAGCCCTGAATCAGGCAATCAAAGAACGGGGCTGCAACAAGGTCGCTTACGCGCACCACAAGGATGATATTGTGGAGACAATGCTGATGTCGCTGATCTATGAGGGACGTTTTCACTCCTTCTCTCCGAGAACCTATCTGGACCGGATGGATCTGACTGTGATACGGCCGATGATGTTCGTGGACGAAGCGGATGTGATTGGATTCAGAAACAAGTATCAGCTTCCGGTGGAAAAAAGCCCGTGTCCGGCGGACGGATATACGAAACGGCAATATGTCAAAGAACTGCTCGCCCAGCTGAACCGTGAAAATCCGGGCGTTAAAGAACGGATGTTTTCTGCTGTCCTGAACGGCAAGATTTCCGGCTGGCCGGAACGGGTTCCCCACAGACGATGAAAATACACATAACAGTTCATCTGGCTGAACGATTGCTTCACAGGCATAAGGAGGGACAATTTCAGTTGCCTGTTCTCCCGCTTCTGTGGTATGATGAAAGAAATGAGAAACAAAGTGGACAAACCATGAAAAATTCGTACATAGAAGAGGGGAACAGGTGAAAACGAAAGAACCTTTATTGTATCGGGGAAAATACCTTCTGCTGGCGGTAATGCCAGTTTATTTTATGATCGCGGGGTTGTTTTGTCAGCCTGTGGATGAGATTTTCAGCGGGCTGATTGCCATCCTTCGTGAGCCGGACTTTCTGATCACCGATTACTTTGTAGTCGGTGGAGTAGGTGCGGCTTTTTTTAATGCAGGAACGATCACTCTGATCCTTCTGGTGTTTCTTTACTGTATCCGAATGGAGTTTGACGGTCACACGATCACTTCCTGCTGTCTGCTCTTCGGCTTCTCTCTGTTCGGAAAAAATCTGTTGAATATCTGGGCGATTCTGTTTGGTGTGTTCTTGTATGCACGCTACCACAGAGTTTCCATCCGGAAGCATCTGTATGTTGGCCTCTACGGCACCAGTCTTTCACCGATCATTACCCAGGTGATGCAGATCGGGCATCTTCCGTTGGCGGGCAGACTTGTCCTGAGCGTTGTTGTGGGGATCTGTATCGGATTTGTCCTTCCGCCCCTCTCCGCTCATGTCCGCGATATCCATAAAGGCTATTCTTTATACAATGTCGGGTTCTCCGCCGGTATCATTGCGACGGTGGTCGTTTCTCTGTTCAAATCTTTTGGGATCACGGTAGAATCCCGCCTGATCTGGGATGAAAGCCACAATACATTGTTCGGTATCCTTTTGAGCGTATTTTTTATGGGAATGATCGTATTTGCGCTGGCAAGGGAGAAGACATGCGTTCTGAAAAAATATTGGCAGATTCTGAAATGCTCCGGAATCGGAGGAACGGATTACTGGAAAGACTACGGGGATTATGCGGTTCTTTTCAATATGGGGGTCAACGGTCTGTTCGCCACAGGTTTTGTGCTGGCTGTGGGCGGCGATCTGAACGGACCGACCATCGGGGGGATTTTTACGATCGTTGGATTTTCCTCTACCGGAAACCTTGTGGCGGGTTTCCTGCATTCCTCCGTTGCGTTGAATGTGGGGATTGTGTACAGTGGGATGAATCTGTACAATAACGGATTTGCCGGCGGGCTGGTGGCAGCCTTTATGGTGCCGGTCATCCTTTCCTTCCGCAGCCGGATGAGCCGGATAAAAAACGAGGATATCCTGTAGTCCATTATTTGTGATACGGCGCTCCCTCGATGATCCGGTATCCGCGATAGATCTGTTCCAGCAAGATCACCCGCATCAGCTGGTGAGGAAAGGTCATTTTCGAAAAACTCAGCGCGTAATCAGATCTTTGAAGCACATTATCTCCAAGGCCGATGGAGCCTCCGATCACAAACATCAGATGGCTCTTTCCCTGAATTCCCAGCTGTTCGATCTTTCGGGCAAAGGTTACAGAGTCCAGCATATGACCGTCGATTTCCAGTGTGATCACATAGGCGTCGTCCCGGATGTGTTTTAAGAGCCGCTCTCCTTCTTTCTGGCGGATCGCCTGTTCCACGGCAGGGATGGCTGCATCCGGGGTTTTTTCATCGGCGACTTCGATGATCTCAAGTTTACAGTAGCGTCCAAGGCGTTTGTCATATTCCGAAATCGCGTCTTTCAGATATTTTTCCTTGATTTTTCCAACTGTGAGCAGTGTAATTTTCAATGGATCCTCTCCTTTCGGTAAGTACGGTAGCAAAGCAATAGCTGCAGCGAAAAGAATGACTGGCAAGAAAAGAAAAGTGCCGGATCTGCAGCGGTGGCGTAACCGTTCAGCTGTCTGACGATTACGCGGCGGCACACGCCTGCTTTTCCGCTGTAAATCCGGCTCTTTTTTACACGTATTCTGTCATTTTCAAACGATCATATCCAGAGACTATTCTTCATAGTCCAGGCAGGCGCGGTCGCAGACGAAAGGTCTTACATAGGTGTCAGCGACTTTTACATGTTCCGGATGGCTGCCGTAGACTGCCACATCCTCCGGTTTCTCCAGCGTTGTCACTAGCGCCATGTCATGGGTGCTGGAAGACAGCGGAGCCGGTACGAATCTTGCGGTAAGGAGCCCCGGAACCTTGCCTACCAGGCTTTCCAGGTGTTCCGCCATCTCTTTCATACGCTCGCTTTTTTCTTCTTCGGGAACCTCCGGACGGAAGTTCCACATCACAATATGATGTACCATAGAGGTTACTCCTGTTTTCCCATGATATATTCGTGGATACCTTTTGCTCCGGCTTTTCCTGCGCCCATTGCCAGGATAACGGTAGCGGCTCCTGTTACTGCGTCTCCGCCGGCATATACGCCTTCTTTGGAGGTCTTTCCGAACTCTTCATCTGCGATGATACATTTTCTTCTGTTCACATCCAGTCCATAGGTGGTGGAGGAGATCAGCGGATTCGGAGAAGTTCCCAGAGACATGATGACGGTGTCCACTTCAATCTCAAATTCGGAACCTGGGATCTCTACCGGACGTCTTCTTCCGGAAGCATCCGGTTCGCCAAGCTCCATGCGGATGCAGCGGATACCGGTTACCCAGTCGTTTTCGTCTACAAGGATCTCTACCGGATTCGTCAGAAGGTCAAAGATCACGCCTTCTTCTTTTGCGTGATGTACTTCTTCCACACGCGCCGGAAGCTCAGCCTCGGAACGGCGGTAGATGATATGTACTTCCGCGCCAAGACGCAGGGCAGTTCTCGCAGCATCCATTGCCACGTTTCCGCCGCCGACAACAGCGACTTTTTTGCCGTGAGCGATCGGGGTATCATAGTCCTCGCGGTATGCTTTCATCAGGTTGTTTCTGGTCAGATATTCATTTGCGGAGAATACGCCGTTTGCCTGTTCTCCCGGGATTCCCATGAACATCGGAAGACCTGCGCCGGAACCGATGAAGACAGCCTCAAAGCCTTCCTCCTGCATCAGTTCGTCGATGGTCACGGATTTTCCGATGATGACATTGGTTTCGATTTTTACGCCGAGAGATTTTACGTTCTCGATCTCTTCTGCAACGACTTTATCCTTCGGAAGACGGAACTCCGGAATTCCGTAGCTCAGAACACCGCCGGCTTTGTGCAGCGCTTCAAAGATGGTTACGTCATAGCCCAGACGTGCCAGATCGCCGGCACAGGTAAGGCCTGCAGGACCGGAACCGATGACAGCGACTTTGTGTCCGTTCTTTTCCGTGGGAGCAGTCGGTTTGATCCCGTTCTCTTTCGCCCAGTCCGCAACGAAACGCTCCAGTTTTCCGATGGAAACCGGGTCACCTTTGATACCGCGGATACATTTTCCTTCGCACTGGCTTTCCTGTGGGCAGACACGTCCGCAGACTGCCGGAAGGGCGCTGGACTCTCCGATGATCTTATAAGCTTCTTCGATGTTTCCTTCTTTTACCTGGGAGATGAATCCAGGGATATCAATGTTTACCGGGCAGCCGGTGATACATTTTGCATTTTTACAATTCAGGCAGCGGGAAGCCTCTTCCATCGCCTCTTCTTTATTATATCCGAGACATACCTCGTCAAAATTTGTCGCACGTACCTTTGGATCCTGCTCACGGACCGGTACTCTTGTTAATCCTTTTGCCATTATTTGTCACCTCCGCAATGTCCGCATCCGCCGTGATGCGTGTCGCCTTCTTTTAATCTCAGGATCGCACGTCCTTCTTCTGTCTTGTACATCTGCTGACGCTTCATTGCCTCGTCGAAGTTGATCAGATGTCCGTCAAATTCAGGACCATCCACGCAGGCAAATTTCACTTCTCCGCCTACGGTCACACGGCAGGCGCCGCACATGCCGGTTCCGTCTACCATGATCGGGTTCATGCTGACGATGGTGTGGATGCCCAGTTCTTTTGTCAGCAGACAGACAAATTTCATCATGATCATAGGACCGATCGCTACACAGACGTCATAGTGTTTGCCCTGGTTTTCTACCAGATCGCGGAGCACATCAGTACCCATGCCTTTGCGGATGTAGGAACCGTCGTCTGTGGTGATATACAGGTTGCAGACCTGCTTGAACTCATCTTCCAGGATGATCAGGTCTTTATTTCTTGCGCCGATGATGACATCTGCTTCGATGCCGTGCTCATGGAGCCATTTCGCCTGAGGATAAACCGGAGCGGTTCCGACGCCGCCGGCAACAAACACGATTTTTTTCTTTTTCAGTTCGTCCAGATCTTCTTTGCAGAATTCGGACGGCTGTCCCAGAGGGCCTACAAAGTCCATGAATGCGTCGCCTTCCTTCAGCTCAGCCATACGCATTGTGGATTCACCGATGGGTTGGAAAACAATGGTAATCGTACCTTTTTCTCTGCTGTAATCGCAGATAGTCAGAGGAATGCGTTCCCCTTCTTCGTCCATCTTGACGATGACGAACTGTCCTGGCAGACAGTGCTTTGCAACCCGCGGCGCTTTTACTTCCATGAGAAAAATGTTAGCAGCGAGTTTTTCCGCTTTTACAATTTTGTACATAATGTCCTCCTAAAATAATTTATTTTAACACACTGTCACATAGCGTATCCACAGGCGGCATGCCTGAAAATACGTTCCGGGGCAGTATGTTAGTATCGTGATTCCAGATACTGTTCAAACTGTTCCATCGTCATGAGGATCTTACGGGGTTTTGTACCCTCTTCTTCTCCGACGACTCCGGCTTCACAGAGCTGGTCCATGATCCGGGCGGCACGGTTGAAACCGATCTTGAAGACTCTCTGGAGCATTCCGATGGATGCCTTGTCCTTCTCGATGATGAATTTTCCGGCATCCGCGAAGTAGGCATCCTGATCTTCGCCGTGTCCGGCGGCAGCTGCCGTGGATTCGGCAACGCTGTTGTTGATCTTCTGCTCCATTTCCGGATTATAGGCAGCTTCCCCGATATGTTCTTTCAGGAAAGCGACGACATCTGAAACTTCCTTATCAGAGACGAATGCGCCCTGCAGACGGGCTGGTTTCTGATAATCCTGAGGTTTGAAAAGCATATCACCTTTGCCCAGCAGCTTTTCTGCTCCGTTCATATCCAGGATGGTACGGCTGTCCACGCCGGAGGAAACAGAAAAGGCGATCCGGGACGGCATATTGGCTTTGATCAGCCCTGTAATGACATTGACGGACGGTCTCTGGGTCGCGATGATCAGGTGGATGCCGGCGGCACGGGCAAGCTGTGCCAGGCGGCAGATCGCGTCCTCGACCTCGCCGGGAGCGACCATCATAAGGTCTGCAAGCTCGTCGACGATGATAACGATCTGAGGCATTTTTTCCGGAGCATCGGAACCGCCCGAAAATTTTGACTGTTCGATTTTGGCATTGTATCCGCGGATATCGCGGACGTTATATTCCGCAAATTTATTGTAGCGGTCGGTCATCTCCGAAACTGCCCAGTTCAGCGCGCCGGAAGCCTTCTTCGGATCGGTCACAACCGGGATCAGCAGATGCGGGATCCCGTTGTATACGGAAAGTTCCACCACTTTTGGATCAATCATGATCAGACGGACATCCTCCGGCTTTGCCTTGTACAGGATACTCATGATCAACGTGTTGATGCAGACAGATTTACCGGAGCCTGTTGCGCCGGCGATCAGCAGATGAGGCATCTTAGCGATATCTGTGACCACAGGCTGACCTGCAATATCTTTCCCAACCGCGAAGGCAATGTTGGACGGATGCTTTTTAAACGTCTGGGACTCCAGCAGATCCCGCAGCATGACCGGGGTATTGGTGGCGTTAGGAATTTCGATTCCCACTGCCGCTTTTCCCGGGATCGGGGCCTCAATACGGATGTCCGCCGCAGCCAGGTTCAGTTTGATGTCGTCCGTCAGACTGACGATCTTGCTGACCTTGACGCCCTGTTCCGGCAGAAGCTCGTATCGGGTGACAGTCGGACCGCAGCTCACATTGGTGACGGTCACGTTTACTCCGAAGTTCCGGAGCGTCTGTTCCAGCTTGTGGGCAGTCTCCCGCAGATGAGCGTCGGAGTCTCCGGAGATTTTGCGGTCCCCTTTCTTCAGAAGGGACAGGGGCGGAAATTTATATACACTTTTTTTCGGCGCGGAATTGCCGCTGATTTCCTGCCGGATGCTGGAGACGCTGTCCGCAATCTCCCCGGGGGAAGATTTTGGATTCAGATGCTTTCCCCGGCTGGAAGGAGCAGGGATATTTTCCGGTTCCTCTGCCGCGGCGGTTTCCGCGGAATCTGCCGCTTCCTCTTCAGATGCCCGGTGAATGGACAGTTCCGGCAGCGCCATCTGGTGTGTTTTTTCCTCTTCTTTCAGGTTAAAGTCAAAGAAAGCCCGTTTCTTTTTTGAAGCGTTTTGTTTCGAAAAAGAGGATACAGGTTCCTCGTCTTCCTCGGACAGGTCCTCTTCAGCCACACGGGCGGCACGTTTTTTATGATCCTCCTGTTTCCGCTGTACCGCCTGACGTCTCTGCTCTTTTGCAGAGTTCCAGACACGGCTGCTTCCCTCATGAAGATTGCGAAGAACCGGCCGCTGTGTCATGATGATCGCGGAAATGATGATTCCGATGATAACGATCACATAAGCGCCGATTGCTCCAAAGGCAGCACCGAAAATCCGTACGAGGATCCCGCCGAACAGACCACCTCCCAGATGATCATAGACACTGTCAGTGTAATAGTCCAGGACCCTTGTGGTATCGCTGTAACCAGATGTCAGCAGCTGCATAAAGGCGCAGAACAGAAGAAAACATGCGATGCACCCGGAAAGCTTCCAGATGACCAGAGAATTCTTCTTGTTGGCGATATAAAATGCCGTCAGAGCAAACAGAAGAATCGGAAAGATCCATGCGGAAATTCCGAAAAGCCCGAAAAAGAAATCGCTGACTGCGTTGCCTACAATTCCTCCCACGCCGAAATTGCTCAGCATCAGAAGGATGGAAACGGCAAGGACTGTCAGAAGGACGATTTCCACACGGATGCCGTCCGACGGCTGTTTCTTCGGCGGACGGCCGCGTCTTTTTCCGGAAGCGGTTGTTTTTTTCTTTGTTGTGGTTTTCTTTGCTGCCGTTGTTTTTCGTGCAGTGCCGGTTTTGGATCCGGCAGATTTATTTTTAGTTGCATTTGCCATGCAGACGTTCCTCCCCTTATCGTTCCGTCTTTACAGTGCAAAATTAACGGCAATAAAAATAATACCGATGATTACACAATATAAAGCAAAAACTTTTAATTTGATCCTGGTGACGATCCGGAGCATGACGCGGATCGTAAAGTATCCGACGATACCGGAAACCAGGATGGCTGTGATATAAGGTCCGGGTCCCACCGAAAGCGGTTCGCTGACCTTTGTGATTTCCAGGATCATACCGCCGATGATTGCCGGCACGGACATGAGCATGGAATATTTGACTGCAAATTTGCGGCCGAGACCTGCCAGAAGACATGCGGACAGGCCGGTACCGAATCTGGAAATTCCCGGCAGTACGGAAAAACCTTGAAAAATACCGGCGATCAGTGCATCCCCAGGCTTCATGTTTTTTGGTATTTTCTCTCCTCTGGGAACCATATCCGCTACCAGAAGCATGACTGCTGTGATGAAAAAAAGAACGCCCGGCATCAGAAGGGAATCAAAGGCAAGAAACGCAATATCGCGCATCAGCCATCCGATCACAGCCGTAGGAATTGTGGTGATCACAAGCAGAAAAGCAAGATTCCGGTAGTTCGTGGAGAGAATCTTCCGGTAGGGGACTTCCTCCATGGAATGCCGGTGGCGAAACTTCAGCTTTAAATTATGGATCAGATCCTGAAGAATTCCGAACAGGGATAAAACAACCCTGCGGATATCTTTGCGAAATACCAGAAAGACTGCGACGAGCGTACCCATATGAAGAGCCACGTCAAACAGAATGGTCTGGTTGTTCTGTATATTCAATAGCTGCTGAGCAAGAACCAGGTGCGCGGAACTGCTCACCGGGAGAAATTCGGTTATACCCTGGATGATACCCAGCAGGACAGCTTCTAAAATTGACATATGTAAGATTCCTCTGTCTTTCTCTTAGGTGTAATTTACGACTTTTAATTTTAGCATAAAACCTCCCCAAATACAATGGGGAGGTTGGTGTCACGGCGTTAAATTTTTGTCATTTACCGTTCTCTTCCTTATATTTTCTTATCAGGGCATGAAGCTTCTTCAGAGCCGGTGCAATACCGCCGACTTCATCGATCAGTCCTTCCTGTACCGCCTGCGGGCCTTCCAGCATGGTTCCCACGTCTTTGACCAGGGTTTTGGTGTCCAACATCAGCTCTTCCAGCCGTTGTTTGGATATCCGGGAATGTTCCGAGACAAAGGTGGTGATACGGTCCTGGGTTTTTTCCATATTCCGGTAGGTCTGAGCGACGCCGATGAACATTCCGTTGGTGCGGACCGGATGGATGACCATTGTACCGCTTGGAACGATCAGGGAATAGTCGGCGGAGACCGCCAGCGGAACGCCGATGGAGTGTCCGCCGCCCAGAACGAGAGATACCGTAGGTTTCTGCATGGAAGCGATCATCTCTGCAATGGCAAGTCCCGCTTCCACATCTCCGCCTACGGTATTCAGAAGAATCAGAAGCCCGTCGATCTCATCGTTGTCCTCGACCCGTGCGAGAGTCGGCAGAATATGCTCATATTTGGTGGCCTTTGCCCGCTCTCCCAGTGCTTCATGCCCTTCTACCTCTCCAATAATGGACAGAAGGTAAATGTTGCTCTTTAATTCTACGATATTTTCTTTTGATGTGAGATTTTCCTGTTCCATCATGATGCAGATGTTCCTTTCTGTTTGTTCGGATCCCAGGGCATCGGAGCTTTTCGGGATCCCATAGTAATACTGACCGTCTGTCAGGAAAAGTATCTGCATCATTGAATCAAATTATTCGTCCAGATTGGTGTATACGTTCTGAACGTCGTCGTCGTCCTCCAGAAGGTCCAGAGTACGGTTCAGGTTTTTCAGCGCCTGCTCATCCGTCAGGGCAATATAGTTCTGAGGGATCATCGCGATATCAGCCTCTGCCATCGGGATTCCTTCTTTTTCCAGCGCCTCGCGCACGGCGGAAAAATCATCCGGAGCGGTCAGGATTTCGTAGCTGTCTTCCTCTTCCTGGAAATCTTCCGCGCCGGCATCCAGAGCCATCATCATCAGATCGTCAGAGTCCATCTCGCACTCTTCTTTGTCGATGATGATCTGTCCTTTCTGATCGAACATATAAGAAACACATCCCGGAGTTCCGACATTTCCGTTTCCTTTGGTAAATGCGCTTCTTACGTTGGCTGCGGTACGGTTTTTATTATCGGTCAGGGTCTCAACGATGATAGCGATTCCGTTGGGACCGTAACCTTCATATGTAATACGTTCATAGTTGTCGGCATTGGAATCTCCGGCAGCTTTTTTGATTCCGCGCTCGATGGTGTCGTTCGGCATGTTGTTTGCTTTTGCCTTGGCGATTACATCACGCAGTTTGCTGTTGTTTGCCGGGTCCGGACCGCCCTCTTTTACGGCGATCACGATCTCACGGCCGATAATGGTAAAAATTTTGCCCTTTTTGGCGTCGTTTTTTTCTTTCTTATGCTTAATATTGGCAAACTTGGAATGTCCTGACATGTTTATTCTCTCCTTTTTCTCTGTTTCAGCGAATCTGTGCTTCAGCGTAAAGCCATTAATAAAATATATCACTTTCCCTGACATTCGTCAAGAATCGGGAAAGGATTCTCATCAGCCTTATGTAAGCAGGTCCAGGCTGATTTTCAGGGCTTCGTCCACAGAAGCCAGCTGTTCTTTGTTCAGATGGCAGATCTTATCTTTCAGCCTCCGCTTGTCGATGGTGCGGAGCTGTTCCAGCAGGATCACGGAATCCCGCATGATCCCGTAGGCGGAAGCTTCGATTTCTATATGCGTCGGCAGTTTTGCCTTGTTCATCTTGGATGTGATGGCTGCGCAGATCACGGTGGGGCTGTGTTTGTTGCCGATATCATTTTGTATGATCAAAACCGGGCGCACACCGCCCTGCTCGCTTCCTACGACCGGCCGCAGGTCTGCATAAAAAATATCGCCTCGTTTAATCATCAATGTTGTTCACTCTCCGATTTTTATGGTCTGGCTTAAGTATTCCCGTTTTTTCTCGGAGGTATACCTGCAGGGACGGGAGGTTCCGTCGGAAGGCTTTAAAAGACGCTGTGGCGTTCCAAAGTTTCCTGCCCCCGGAACAGTGGGTCGAAAGTAAGGGTTTGGATCAGGTCGCCGGCGAGCACGGAGGCTTCGTTTCTCTGGCTGGCGGCAAGTTCTCCCAGCAGCCCGTGGAGAAAGACTGCCGCTGCCGCAGTGCGGTCTGCCGGCTGCGGATGGGGCGCATGGTTTTGCTGTACCAGCAGAGACGCGAGAATACCGGCGAGGACATCTCCGCTTCCCGCTGTCGCAAGAGCGCTGCAGCCGGATGTATTGATGTAAACGCGGCCCTCTGGCGAGGCGACAACCGTGCGGGCGTCTTTCAGGACGCAGATGGTGTGAAACCTCTTCGCAAAATCAAGTGCGGCGGCGGGCAGATCTTCTTTCAGTTCTGCGATGCTTTTTCCGGTCAGCCGCGCCATCTCACCGAGATGTGGTGTGATGACTGTCGGGCAGGACGCCTGCTGCAGAAGTGCCGGCTCCCGGGCGATCAGGTTCAGCGCGTCTGCGTCCAGAACGACCGGAAGGCGGCTGTTGGATAAAAGGTATGCCACAAGTTCTCCGGCGGTGTTTCCGGTGCCGATTCCCGGTCCCACAAGGATCAGATCCGCCCATTCCATCGCCTGGGCGAGCGGCGCCTGCTCCAGAGACTCTCCCTCACGGTAAAGGTTCAGCATGGCTTCCGGAAGCTTCATCAGAAGCGGCAGCCGGTTGTGTTCCTCCGTCAGGATCCGGAGCATGCCGGTGCCCGAGCGGAACGCGGCTTCGGAACAGAGCAATGCCGCGCCACAGATCTCTCTGGAGCCTGCCGCGATGAGGATCTTGCCGAAGGTCCCTTTGTTCCCCAGAGGATCTCTTTGCAGAAACGGGACAAGATCTTCCTGCTCCATCCGGTAATAACGTGTTTCTCCCGGAGCGAAACAGCCGGTGATGCCGATGTCTGCTGTATGGATGGTTCCGGCGCAGATACTTCCGGGCGGAAGATAGAGACCCGGCTTTTCAAAGGCAAAAGTAACGGTTTCGCTGGCGCGCACCGCTGTGCCCAGAATTCTGCCGGTGTCGGTATGTATGCCGGAGGGGATGTCCACGGAAATCACCGGGACATGGCTTTCGTTGATCTGATCGATCACCGCTGCATAGACGCCGGTGACGGGACGGGACAGTCCGGTGCCAAAGACCGCGTCTATGATAACAGTATATTCCGCAAATACAGGATTTTTAACCACTGGTATCCGGTATTTTTCAGCAATTTCCATTTGTGCCTTCATTCCTTTGCTGTAATGGTCAGGATTTCCCACCGGGAAAATTTCCGCCTGATACCCACGGAGCGTCAGGATCCTGGCGGCAGCAACCCCGTCCCCGCCGTTGTTTCCCGTTCCGCATACGGCAAGGATCCTTTTCGGATCATGGTTCTGCAGGAGCACGTCCACGACGGAAAGGGCGGCACGTTCCATCAGGACCGCCGACGGCATGTTCTGCTGTTCTATGGTATGTGCGTCGCTGCGGCGCATCTGAATGGCAGTCACCAGTTCTTGCATGATGTTTCCTCCTCTCGAATGCATCAATCAGATACCGCAAAGAGGCAAAAGGCTCTTCTGCGGTGCTTTCATTGTGCCAAAAAAGAAAAAGTTCTGAAATGCGAGGCCAGTCAAAGCTGTCTGGAAACTGCATTTCAGAACAAGATTTCTGCCGGACAGCTCCGGCAATCCAATATTACGATCTCTACTGTTTGTGTTCAGACTCATAACGGGTGAGATTGTAGGAAAGGCGCATCAGACTTTCGGAAAGATGAACGTTCTCTACAATAAAATCACCCGGCAGGGCAAGGTTCAGATCAGTATGTGCAAAATTCCAGAATGCCTTTACGCCGCAGTCTGTAAGGAGCTTTGCCATCTCCAGCGCCTTTGCTTTCGGCAGAGTCAAAGCGGCAATCTCCACATTGTTTTCGCGGATAAAGTCAGGAAGTTCATCGGTCATGCGGATCGGAATCCCGCGGACGCTGACGCCCTTCAGCACCGGGTTGACATCGAAGATGCCCACGGTCTTAAAACCGCTGCGGTCAAACGCCGCGTAATTTGCCAGTGCCTGTCCGAGATTACCGGCACCGACGATGATCATATTATGGGTACGGTCCAGACCGAGGATCTTTCCAATCTCTGTGTAGAGGTAACGGACATTATATCCGTAGCCCTGCTGTCCGAAGCCGCCAAAATTGTTCAAATCCTGTCGAATCTGTGAGGCGGTCACTTTCATACGTTCACTGAGCTCACTGGATGAAATTCGTTCTACTCCATCCTCCAAAAGCTCCCCCAGATATCGATAATATCGTGGAAGTCTTTTTATGACTGCTCGTGAAATGCCTTTTTCTTCCAAGATCGTTTCCTCCTAACTGCCATATCCGTAAATTCTGTACCGGAAAATCAGACGAAAATTTGATGTTTCCAACGGTTCCGGCCTTCAGATTTTATGGATATATATACAAAAATATAAGTTTATTATATATGTATGTGAGAAAATTGTCAAAGATTTATTGAAATTTTCTTTGCTCTTCTCTATAATAAGAGAGATTCTGATCGAAAATCACCGTGTGGAATCGCAGATGCCGGAGATTTTCAAAAAAAGTCAGGGTCACAGGAGGAACATATGATATTAGCATGTCAGAATATTTCAAAGGCATTTGGAACCAACGAGATCCTGAAAGATGCCTCCTTTCATATAGAAGAACGGGAAAAGGCGGCTCTGGTCGGGATCAATGGAGCGGGAAAATCTACACTGTTTAAGATCATTGTCGGGGAAATGACGGCGGATACCGGAGAAGTTATCCTCTCCAAAGGCAAGACGCTTGGGTATCTGGCGCAGCATCAGGACCTGACCGGAGATCTGACGATCTATGAGGAAGTACTTCAGGCGAAGCAGGATCTGATCCGCATGGAAGAACGGCTCCGCGCCCTGGAGGAGGAAATGAAACATGAGCAGGGAGAACGGCTGGAAGAACTGATGAATACTTATACACGCCTCTCCCACACGTTTGAATTGGAAAACGGATATGCTTACCGCAGTGAGGTGGTCGGCGTACTGAAAGGATTGGGATTCGAACCGGAAGAATTTGAAAAAAAAGTATCAACACTATCCGGCGGTCAGAAGACCCGCGTCGCTCTGGGACGTCTTCTGCTGACAAAACCGGACGTGATCCTGCTGGATGAGCCGACCAACCACCTGGATATGGAATCCATCGCCTGGCTGGAGGGATATCTGCTGAATTACAGCGGGGCCGTGTTCATCGTTTCCCATGACCGTTACTTCCTGGACCGCGTCGTGACAAAGATTGTTGAGATTGACGCGGGCAAAGTGACTACCTTTGAAGGAAACTACTCTGCTTACAGCCAGAAAAAGGCGATGCTCCGTGAGGCGGCCTACCATGCATGGATGAACCAGCAGCAGGAAATCCGCCATCAGGAGGAAGTCATTGCGAAGCTGAAATCTTTCAACCGTGAAAAATCGATCCGCAGGGCGGAAAGCCGGGAAAAAATGCTGGACAAAATGGAAGTGCTGGAGAAACCTTCGGAGGTTCGCGCAGATATGCGGATCCGTTTGGAACCAAGAGTGACCAGCGGAAACGATGTCCTTCGCGTTTCAAATCTGTCCAAGAGTTTTCCGGGACAACCGCTGTTTTCTGACCTGAATTTTGAGATCCGGCGTGGGGAGCGTGTGGCGATCATCGGAAACAACGGAACCGGAAAGACGACGATCCTGAAGATCCTGAACGGTGTCGTGGCGCCGGACGGGGGGCAGATTGAGCTGGGAACCAAAGTGCAGATCGGCTATTATGACCAGGAACATCAGGTGCTCCATATGGATAAGACGATCTTTCAGGAGATTTCAGACACCTATCCGTATCTGACCAACACGGAAATCCGCAATGTGCTGGCGGCGTTTCTGTTTACGGAGGATGATGTCTTCCAGCCGATCCATACGCTGAGCGGCGGGGAACGGGGAAGGATCTCCCTGGCGAAGCTGATGCTTTCCAATGCCAATTTTCTGATCCTGGACGAGCCGACAAACCATCTGGATATCGTCTCCAAGGAGATTCTGGAGCAGGCGCTGAGGGATTATACGGGAACCGTACTTTATGTTTCCCATGACCGTTATTTTATCAATCAGACAGCCACCCGGATCCTTGAACTGACCAACCAGCAGCTTGTCAATTATATTGGAAATTATGATTATTATCTGGAAAAGAAAGAAGAACTGACCAGTATCTATGCGCCTTCCGCTGCTGCTGACAATGTGGAAAAGCCGGCGCAGTCCGCAGTCAAACTGGACTGGAAAACCCAGAAGGAGGAGCAGGCACGTCAGAGAAAACGGGAGAATGATCTGAAAAAGACGGAAGCCCGGATTGAAGAACTGGAGACCCGCGATGCAGAGATTGATGAAGAAATGTCCCAGCCGGAGGTGGCGACCGATGTCGCAAAATGTGTGGCGCTGAGCAATGAAAAAGCTGAGATCGCCGCGGAGCTGGAACAGCTTTATGAAAAATGGGAAGAGCTGGCGGAGTAAGCAGGACAGTTTCCAATACAGAAACAGCCGCAGACCGTGCATATAATTGCACCGGATCTGCGGCTGTTTTCAGTTTCTTATTTTTCCATTTCTTCACGGATCGCCAGAATGAAATCCCTGCTGTTCAGAACGACAGGATTTTCGATGGTGGTGATCAGCGCCAGGTCTTTGGTCATCTTTCCGGATTCGATCACATGGATCGTAGCGGCCTCCAGTTTGTCTGCGAAACGGCAGAGCGCCTCGTTGCCGTCCAGCTCTCCTCTTTTTCTCAGAGCGCCGGTCCACGCGAAGATGGTGGCTACGGAGTTGGTGGATGTCTCCTCTCCTTTCAGATGGCGGTAATAGTGGCGCTGTACGGTACCGTGCGCCGCCTCATACTCATAATATCCGTGAGGGGAAACCAGCACGGAGGTCATCATTGCCAGAGAACCGAAGGCGGAGGATACCATGTCGCTCATCACGTCTCCGTCGTAATTCTTGCACGCCCAGATAAATCCGCCTTCCGCTTTCATGATCCTTGCGACAGCGTCGTCGATCAGCGTGTAGAAGTAAGTAATGCCTGCCGCCTCAAATTTCTCTTTGTATTCCTTTTCATAAATCTCCGCGAAGATATCTTTGAATCGATGGTCATATTTTTTGGAGATGGTATCTTTGGTGGCAAACCACAGATCCTGACGGGTGTCCAGTGCGTACTCAAAGCAGCTCTTCGCAAAGCTTTCGATGGAATCGTCCAGATTGTGCATTCCCTGGGCAACGCCGGCGTTGGTGAAATTATGTACCAGTTCATGGGTCTCTGTTCCGTCTTCAGCGGTGTAAACCAGCTCGACCTTGCCAGGTCCCGGGATCACCATTTCTGTATTTTTGTAGACGTCACCGTAGGCATGTCTTGCGATGGTGATCGGCTTCTTCCAGTTTCGGACACATGGCTCAATGCCTTTTACAACGATCGGCGCGCGGAATACGGTTCCGTCAAGCATCGCACGGATCGTACCGTTGGGGCTCTTCCACATTTCTTTCAGATTATATTCAGTCATGCGTGCCGCGTTTGGGGTGATGGTCGCACATTTCACCGCTACTCCGTATTTCATCGTGGCATTGGCAGAATCAACCGTTACCTGGTCATTGGTTTCATTTCGATGCTCCAGTCCCAGGTCGTAGTACTCGGTCTTCAGGTCAATAAAAGGAAGAAGAAGTTCGTCCTTGATCATTTTCCAGAGAATACGGGTCATCTCGTCTCCATCCATCTCGACCAGAGGGGTCGTCATCTGAATTTTTTCCATAATGTCCTCCTTGGATAATCGTGAGGCAGCAGTCCCGGATCTTCCTGCCGGGCTGCTGCCAGTATTTTTTGTACTGCCTTTTTCAGCGATTGTTTTCTCACAATTCAGCTGATTTTAATTGTATAGATTGCAAAGGAACTTGTCAAGGTCAAATTCGCCCCATCCCTGCCGGTTATGGGGAAGTCCCAGGTCACGGACGGAATCCCGCAGAAGCATCTTGATCTGCACGTTGGTCAGATAGGGAGCTTTCTGGAGCGCAAGGGCGATGGCGCCTGAGATCTGCGGCGTCGACATGGAAGTTCCGCTCTTTTTCGCGTATTCCCTGCGGCTGATCCCGGGAGCACATGAAATGATGTCTTTTCCCGGAGCCACAAGATCCGGTTTGCAGACACAGTCTCTGGTCGGTCCGCAGCCGGAGATTCCTCCCGTACCGGTAAGAAGATCGCTGGAGCCGACGGTAATGACCTTCCGGCTGCTGCCTGGGGCGGTCACAGTGCCGCTGCCGGGACCGAGATTCCCGGCGGCAGTCACAACCACCAGACCGTCGTCCCACGCCTCATCCACTGCCTCGATCAGAAGATCGTGAAGCGTTTTTTCCTGCTCCGTCGTGCCGACGGATATATTAAGGATCCGGATATTGTAGCGCACTCTCATCTTCCGGACCCAGGCGATCGCTTTCAGAACATCCTGTTTTCTTCCGTTGCCCTGATGATCCAGGATCTTCAGGACGATGAAGCTGCATTCGGGAGCCATACCCTGATATCTTCCGCCGCTGGCTTTTCCGCTTCCGCCGATCAGCCCCGCCACATGGGAGCCGTGTCCGTTGTCGTCGTAGGGACGTACACGTCCGGAAATCAGATCCAGAAAGACAGCAATTCTCCCGTCAAAATCCACATGGGGCGTGATCCCGGTATCGAGGACTGCGACGGAGACCCCGCGGCCGGTTAGTCCATATCGGTTTTTCAAAACATCCTCCCCCAATGGTATTCTTTATTAAAATATTCGAAAAAAAACACTTTGCTATCCGGTTGAAAAGTAAAGAGAAGGTAAAGGGAATGTAAAGAATTGGTATTGACAAAAAAATACTCCAATGATATTTTAAAAGAAGTTTGGATTGGAGCGGCGGTGCATACAGAAGGCAAAGCCGGACAGCTGCACGGTTGAAAATGGAGGGCAGAGCAGATGAGACGGAATCATGGTTTTATTCCCACAGGTGTCGGGATGCGCGGGAATGCCGGACGGTTTTACCGGATGGCAGGGAGCGTTTTGATCCTGTTTCTTCTGCTCTCTTTTTTTTGTGTGCAGAAATATCCCGATATGGGCAGGACGGCGTCTCCGGTCTACGCCGGATCGATACAGGAAGTCTCCGATGTGGTTCCGGATCAAAGCATGAAAAGCGAAAACGCCGTCATCGGGAGAATGGTTTCCCGGAGCGTGTGGTCCGGAGAAAGCCGGCTGCCGGATCTTCTGTGGCATATGCGGAATTCTTTTCAGACGGATAATCGGATGTCTCACCGGCTTCGGATCGTAAACAATGAAGGGCAGATGCTTCTGTTCTTTCTGCTTTTCGTTCTGTTTCTCTGGAGACGGCTGGCGTTTCATCGAAGCAGCAAATACATAAATCCGGAACTGCTGCCCTTTTACTGTTCCCGTTTCCTTCTGGATCTTTCGGTCCGCCTGAGAAAAGACGGAAAGAAATGGGCCGCGGCATGCGGAGGATAAAACTAAAGAAACGAAGGAGATTTACATGGACATATCATTTTCCTATTTCCTGGAGGCAATGCTCTCCAACCCGGTGCTGGCAATAACGATCATTCTGACACTGGGTGTGATTTTCGTTAACGGATGGACCGATGCGCCCAATGCCATCGCCACCTGTGTGACCACCCGCTGTCTGAATGTCCGGACTGCCATCTGGATGAGCGCGGCGTTTAACTTTCTCGGAGTTTTTGTCATGACACAGATCAACAGTTCCGTGGCATCCACGATCAGCAACATGGTGGATTTCGGAAGTGATTCCAGGAACGCACTGATCGCTCTGTGCGCTTCTCTTCTGTCGATCGTTATTTACAGTGTAACGGCTTCGTTCTTCGGAATACCGACCAGTGAGAGCCACAGCCTGATCGCCGGACTTTCCGGCGCGGCAATCGCGATCCAGCAGGGAATCGGCGGCATCAATTTTGATGAGTGGGTAAAGGTGCTGTACGGTCTTGTGCTGAGCCTGCTTCTTGGTTTTGCCACCGGCTGGGTGATCTGCAAAGGAATCACCATTATCTGCCAACGTATGGATCGAAGAAAGACGAACCGCTTTTTCGGCGCTGCCCAGATTATCGGAGCTGCGGCGATGAGCTTTATGCACGGCGCCCAGGACGGTCAGAAATTTATTGGTGTTCTGTTCCTTGGAATTGCGTTCGCCAATGGACAAAGCAATGTTTCGGGAGTGCAGATTCCGGTATGGCTGATGCTGCTCTGCAGTGTGGTTATGGCTCTTGGAACCAGCGTCGGCGGAGAAAAGATCATTAAATCCGTCGGCATGGATATGGTAAAACTGGAGCGGTATCAGGGATTTTCCGCGGATCTTGCCGGCGCGTTCTGCCTGCTGTATTCCAGTCTGTTTGGAATCCCCGTATCCACGACCCATACGAAAACCAGCGCGATCATGGGTGTTGGCGCGGTCCGCCGGCTTTCTGCCATTAATTTCGGTGTCGTCAGGGATATGATGCTGACCTGGATTTTTACGTTTCCGGGCTGCGGAATGATCAGCTTTGTGATGGCGAAGCTGTTTATGGTTTTGTTCTGATTTTATAGAGTGAAGGGAGAAAAAAGATGTCTAAGAAACAGGATACCTTTTATTTTGAACATTTTATTGCATGTGCGGAGGATGCCTGCCTTGCCGCAGATCTGCTGAAAAAAACTCTGGAAGATTACCATCCGGAAGAAGCGTCCGGAAAATTGGATGAGATCCACAGAATCGAGCATCAGGCGGATGAGAAGCAGCATGACCTTGCCGATCATCTTGCCAAAGCGTTTATTACTCCGATCGACCGTGAAGATATTCTTCTGCTCAGCCAGAACATCGATGATATCACAGACAAGGTTGAGGAGGTACTGATCCGTATTTATATCAATCATATCCAGACGATCCGTTCGGAAGCGCTGGAGATGCTGGACATTGTGATCCGCTGCTGCAATGAGACCTGCAGCCTGCTGAAGGAACTGCCGGATTTTCGTCATTCGAAGACACTGAAGGATCATGTCATCCGGATCAATACCCTGGAGGAAGAAGCCGATCAGCTGTATATCGACAGTATGTACCGGCTTCATGAGGAATGTACGGATCCTCTGCAGATCATTGCATGGCGTGAAATCTATGATTATCTGGAGAAATGCGCGGATGCCTGTGAACATGTGGCAAACATCGTATCCAGCGTTGTCATGAAAAACTCATAAGAAATCAAAAAACTCCCCGAAGGCTCTGGAGATGCATCCGCATCCCGGGAAACTTTCGGGGAGTTTTTTTATCTTCCGGAATATGCCTGGACATTCCTCCTGGCAATCTTCCTGTACGCGCTGGCGGTATCAGACACCGGAAGAACGGTCTGAAATACGGCCGTAAAGAGAAATCAGATACAGTCCGCAGATGCCTACGAGTCCATACACGATGCGGCTGATCCAGCTCATGTTTCCAAAGATAAAAGCTACCAGGTCAAAACTGAAAAAACCGATCAGTCCCCAGTTGACAGCTCCGATGATCACAATGGTAAGAGCTGTATAATCCAGTCCTCTCATAGTCAGTACCTCCTTTTCTTCCATAGGATTTCCACTGACAGAAAAAATATACATGAATTCCAGAATTTACAAAAGACTGCGCAGGATTTCTCCGGCGAGGGAGGGATCCGCCTGGCCTTTTGTCTCCCGCATCAGCTGGCCGATCAGGAATCCCAGGATCTTTTCCTTGCCCTGGTGATACTGCTCCACGGCGTCTGCGTTTGCGGCAATCACCCTGCGGGCGGCTTCTTCCAGCATTCCCGTGTCACTGACGGTTTTCAGTCCGTGTTCCTCCACGTAAGCGACAGGATCGATATCTTCCTCAAAAATTTTTTCAAACACTTTTTTCGCCACCTGGTTATTGACGGAGCCGTCCTCCGCCAGCCGGAGCAGGGCGGCAAGATGTTCCGGTGAAAAATCCAGCTGCTCCGGATCCATGTTTTTCTCACGGAGCAGGCGAAGTGTTTCGCCGATCAGCCAGTTGGCTGCTTTTTTCGGTTTTCCGCTGAGAGCGGCGGTTTCTTCAAACAGAGCGGCGATCTTCCGGGATTCGGTCAGAAGTCCGGCATCGTAGGCGGAAAGCTGGTACTCGCGGATATAACGTTGCGCCTTTTCTTCCTGAAATTCCGGCAGGCTGTTTCTGACGCGCTGGATCCATTCGTCCGGGATCAGCACGGGAGGCAGGTCCGGATCCGGGAAATACCGGTAATCTTTCGCGTCTTCCTTGGAACGCATGGCGCGGGAAAACTCTTTGTTGTCGTCCCAGCGGCGGGTCTCCTGCTCCACCGGTTTCCCTGCGTCCAGAAGTTCCGCCTGGCGTTCCTGTTCATTTTCAATGGCACGCCGGATCGCCTTGAAAGAGTTCAGGTTTTTCATCTCCGTCCTGGTTCCGAACTCTTTGGACCCGGCTCTTCGCAGAGAAAGGTTCACGTCCGCGCGCATGGAACCTTCCTGCAGCTTGCAGTCGGAAGCACCCAGGTACTGGATCATTTTCCGCAGCTTTTCCAGATAGGCGATCACTTCGTCGGCGGAACGCATATCCGGTTCCGAGACGATTTCCAGCAGAGGAACGCCGCTTCTGTTGTAATCCACCAGGGAACAGTCCTCCCATTCGTCATGGATCAGTTTTCCGGCATCCTCCTCCATATGGATTTCGTGGATCCGGATCTTTTTCGGACCGTGTTCCGTCTCAATCTCCACATAACCGTCGTGACAGATCGGCAGATAGAGCTGGGAAATCTGATAGTTCTGCGGGTTGTCCGGATAGAAATAATTCTTCCGGTCAAACCGGCACATCTGATGGATGCTGCAGTTGGAGGCAAGGCCGACGGCAAGCGCATATTCGACGACCTGGCGGTTCAGGACCGGCAGTGTTCCCGGCATTCCGGTGCAGACCGGGCAGGTATGGGTGTTGGGACGTCCGCCGAAGGCGGTGGAACAGGAACAGAAAATCTTGGTCTTCGTCGCCAATTCTACGTGGACCTCCAGTCCGATGATGGTTTCGTATGTCTGTTTCATCGATGTGCCTCCTTTTCTGCTGTCGGTGTGGTCTTTAAACCTTGTGCAGTCTGTTCATACGTATAAGCTGCGCGGATCAGAGTTTTTTCTGCGAAAGCGTTTCCGATCAGCTGCATCCCGATGGGAAGGCCGCCGCGATCGAAACCGCAGGGAAGGCTGATCGCCGGAAGCCCTGCCAGATTGACGGATACGGTATAGATATCGCCGAGATACATTTTCAGCGGATCTTCCAGGGAGACACCGATCCTGGGCGCGGTGGAAGGCGCTGCCGGCGCCAGCAGAAGGTCATATGTCGTAAAGGCATGGTCATAACTTTGTTTGATCAGTGCTCTGGTCCGCAGGGCTTTCAGATAGTAGGCGTCATAGTAGCCGGCGCTCAGGACAAAGCTTCCCAGCATGATGCGGCGTTTTACCTCCGCTCCGAAGCCCTCGGAACGGGTTTTCTTGTACATGTCATGAAGTCCCTCGTACTCGGAAGCACGGCAGCCGTATTTGACGCCGTCAAATCGTTCCAGGTTGGAACTCGCCTCCGCCGAAGCAATGAGGTAATAGGCGGGAATCGCATATTCCGTCAGCGGGAGGTCGAAGCTTTCCACAAAGGCGCCCAGAGAACGGAAGGTTTCCGCTGCCCGGAGAACCGCCTCTTTCACTTCAGGATCGATGCCATCCTGGAAGTAAGTTTTCGGAATTCCGATCTTCATTCCTTTTACATCACAGACACAGGCGGAGGTAAAATCGAGATCTTTTCGCACCAGGGAGGTCGCATCTCTTGGATCATGCCCGGCAATGGCCTGCAGGAGCGCCGCACAGTCGGAAACGTTTCCTGCTACCGGACCGATCTGATCCAGGGAGGAAGCGTAAGCGATCAGTCCGTAACGGGAGACGGTTCCGTAAGTAGGTTTGATGCCAGTCACTCCGCAGAAAGCGCTGGGCTGGCGGATCGACCCTCCGGTGTCGCTTCCGAGAGCCAGAAGGACCTCTCCCGCTGCCACCGCCGCGCAGGAGCCGCCGGAGGACCCGCCGGGTACATGCGCCGTGTTCCAGGGGTTTTTCGTGATCTGAAAGGCGGAAGTTTCCGTGGTGCTTCCCATTGCAAATTCGTCCATGTTCGTCTTTCCGATGATCAATGCACCGGCTTCTTCCAGCCGTTCCACTGCTCCTGCGCTGTAGGGTGGGAGGAAATCTTCCAGGATCCTGGAGGCGCAGGTGGTCCGCAGCCCTCTGGTACAGAGATTATCCTTGACAGCCACCGGCACGCCTGCCAGCGGGCTGTTGAGGGTTCCGTCATCGATCTGCTGCTGGATCCTGTCGGCATGTTCCAGAAGTTCTTCCTCCGGGCGCAGGGTCAGGAATGCTCCAATGCTGCTGTCTGTCTCATGGATCTTTTTCAATGTTTCCTGCACGGTTTCCCGGACCGTCCGTTTCTTTTCGCGGATTTCCCGGGATAAGGCAAGGGCGGTTGTTTCTGTCTGTATCATCTTCTCTTCCCTCCTGCTATTCAATGGTCTTCGGCACCTGATACTGTCCGTCTTTTGCCTTCGGGGCATTGGCGAGCATTTCCTCGCTGGCATCCCCGTTTGTGACGATGTCTTCACGGAATACATTGCCGTAAGAAAACAGATGCGTCAGGGGTTCTACTCCGTCCGTATCCAGTTCGTTCAGTTTTTCCACGTAGTCCAGCATCTTCTGCATATCCTTCCGGGCATTTTCCGCCTCTTCCGGATCCAGTTTCAGTTTGGCAAGGATACTGACATCCTCGATGGTTTCCAGTGTGATCTTTTCTGTCATAAGTCGTTACCTCTCCTTTCCTGCGTCTCTGTCTGCCGGTTACGGTTCCAGACGGTTCATATCTCTCGGGAACAAAGTGGTTTCACGGACGTTGTCCTCGCCAAGGAGCTGCATGGTCAGCCGTTCCAGGCCGATGCCAAGTCCTCCGTGAGGCGGCATCCCATGTTTGAATGCGCTCAGATACTGTTCCATTCCCTCTTCGCTCATGCCCCTTGCCTGCAGTTTCCGGGAAAGTGTCGGATAGTCGTGGATCCTCTGACCGCCGGTGGTGACTTCCAGTCCCCGGAACAGCAGATCGAAGCTCAGCGTATATCGTGGATCTGAAGGATCATCCATCGCGTAGAACGGCCGCTTTTTCGAAGGATAATGGGTGATAAACACGAAATCCGCTCCGTAGGTTTCATGGAAATACTGTCCGATCAGCGCCTCCTCTTCCGGTTCCAGATCATAGGGGCTGCGGATCGGGCGTCCGTAGGTTTCAAAGACCAGCTCCTTGGCTTCCATAAAGGGGACGCAGGGAATCTTTTCCGTATCCGGAAGTGTAACGTCCAGCAGCTTCAATTCCTTTTCGCACCGCTCTTTCAGTTCCTTCACCATATAGCGGAGAAAGCCGGTTTCCATCTCCATGATCTCAGTGAAATCATCAATGTACCCCATTTCAAAATCCAGGCTGGTATATTCGTTCAAATGGCGTTTGGTGTTATGCTTTTCCGCCCGGAAAACCGGTCCTGTTTCAAACACCCGGTCGAACACGCCGACCATCATCTGTTTGTAAAACTGAGGGCTCTGTGCCAGCACTGCCGGATGATGAAAATAGTCCAGACGGAAAATGTTCGCTCCGCCCTCTGCCCCGCGGGCTCCGATCTTCGGCGTATGGATTTCCGTAAAGTTCTGGCTGTACAGGAAATCCCGGAAAGAACGGGTGATGGTCTCCTGGATCCGGAATTTTGCCCGCTCCCGCAGGTTTCGAAGGGAAACCGGCCGGGTATTGAGCAAAGCTTCCAGGGAAGTGTTCATTTTCCACTTGCTGATTGGAAGGGGCATTGGCTCCACCGGCTCTGAGAGGATCCGAAGGCCGGTAAGGCAAAGCTCCGTCCCGCCCGGCGCACGGGATTCCCGCCGGGAGATACCTTCGGCTTCCACCGTTGCGCCTTCCTTCAGAGATCTCAGAGAAAAGCCGGAATTCATTTCTTCGAAGACACACTGCACCAGTCCGTCATATCTGCGTAGGATCAGGAAGGAAATCTCTCCCATATTCCGGATATTGTGAACCGCACCCCGGATCTTTCCCCGGGAATGTTCCGGAGCGGCAGCCAGATCAGCAATACACCAGTCGTCTCGTTTGGTTACACCTGTTACAAATTCCATAGTCTCTCTCTCCTTTTCCCCTGTTCCGGAACTCTTTCGTTTCTGTCTGCAAAGCAGCAGACCGTGTCTGGGCTTGCATTATTTTTTGCCGGCAGAAATAAAAAAGCCCCGGAACAGAATTCTGATTTTCTGTTCCGGGACGGGAGTTGATTCAGATTCCCGCGGTACCACCCGCATTGTGTCGTCTTCGACACCATCTCATTGTATACTTAACGCGTATTCACGGATCTGCCTACTTTGGAATGTTCAACAGACCAGCTCCGGAATGTTCCCTGTTGTAAGCTTCCCCCATGCCGATGCTCTCAGTCGGTGACATCCGCTTCCTGTCAGGTTTCACTTACAGAGTTTCCTTCACAGCTATTAATTGTGTTACATCATAGCAAATAGACTGCCAATTGTAAAGCCCTAATTTTACAAATTTTTAAAACGCTCGACAGCCTTCACGGTGTTTTCGTAGGTGCCGAAGGCGGTCAGGCGGAAGTAGCCTTCGCCGCTTGGACCAAAACCTGCGCCTGGCGTTCCGACAACGTTGGCGTGCTCCAGAAGGTAGTCAAAGAACTCCCAGGAAGTCATGGAATCCGGGGTTTTCATCCAGACGTACGGGGAGTTAACACCTCCGGAAACCGTATATCCGGAGGATTTCAGCCCGTCGTAGATGATGTGGGCGTTGCGCATGTAGTGTGCGACCTGCTCTTTCAGCTGTGCTTTTCCTTCCGGTGAATAGACGGCTTCTCCCGCTTTCTGGATGATGTATGGAGCGCCGTTGTATTTGGTTCCGTGACGGCGCGCCCAGAGAGTGTGCAGCATTACGCCGTCCGGGGTTTTCAGGTCTTTTGGCACGACGGTGTAGCCAAGGCGCATTCCGGTAAATCCTGCGTTCTTTGAGAAAGAATGGAACTCGATGGCGCAGGTTCTGGCTCCTTCGCATTCGTAGATGGAATGTGGAATGTGATCTTCGGAAATGTAGGCTTCATAGGCCGCGTCATAGAGGATCACAGCTCCTACCCGGCGGGCATAGTCCACCCACTGCTGGAGCTGGTCTTTGGTCAGCACCGATCCGGTCGGGTTGTTAGGGAAGCACAGATAGATCAGATCCGGTGTTTCCGACGGAAGATCCGGAGCAAAATTGTTTTCCGCGGTACACGGCATGTAAATAATATCCGAAAACCGTTCGGTGGCTTCGTCATATACGCCGCCACGTCCGGACATGATGTTGGAATCTACATAGACCGGGTACACCGGGTCGCATACGGCAATCCGGTTGTCCAGGCTGAAGATTTCCTGGATGTTGGCGCAGTCGCATTTTGCACCGTCGGAGACAAAGATCTCATCGGCAGAAATCTCACAGCCCCGTGCCTTAAAATCATGTTCCGCAATTTTGCTGCGGAGAAATTCATAACCGAGATCCGGTGCATAGCCGTGAAATCCTGCTTCTGTGCCCATTTCGTCCGCCGCTTTGTGAACGGCTTCGATGATTGCCGGAGCAATGGGCTGTGTGACGTCTCCGATGCCCAGACGGATGATGTCCGCGTCCGGGTGCGCTTCGGAGTAGGCGGCTATTTTTTTCGCGATCGTGGAAAAAAGGTAGCTGCCGGGAAGTTTCAGGTAATTATCGTTGATCTTAAACATGTTATCCGTTCCTTTCAAAATCCATTAATGCCAGCACCATCTGTGCGGTCTCCACCAGATTGGTGCCGCTGTCCATACTGCATTTCTGCAGATAACGGTGCGCCTCGTCCTCCGTCAGATGATTCCGTTCCATCAGCAGGCTTTTGGCTGAGTCTATCGTCTGCTGTTCCTTCGGGTTTCTCTTTTTCCGGTCGGGCGTACGTTTCTTTTTTCTCGGCCGAAGCATCATCTGGAGCGTCTCGGCGAGATCGCATGCCTTCAGCGGCATGGAAAGCGCCATGACGCCGCTGCTGTCCATCTGTCCCAGGGTCCGCTCCGAAGCCACCAGAAGCATTTCAAAGGTGGGCGGCATACATTCCACCAGCTCTGAAAAAAACATGTCCGGCAGCCGGTAGCCGCAGATGATGACGCCGCCGCTCAGCAGATTCATTTCGCTCAGCGCCTGAGCGGCGGTCGTGCAGATGTGGTCGACAGAAAATCCATATCCGGAAAGCAGCCGAGCGATACGTTTCCCGTCCTCCTGTTTTGGAAATGCCACTAAAATACTGCTCATTCGAATCGCCCCTTATGTGTCTGTCAGATACGGTGCAGATACCGTTCAATCTCCCAGGAGGATACCTGAGGGATGTATTCCAGCCATTCCTGTTTTTTCGCGCTGATATACCGGGAGGCAAAGGTTTCACCCAGTACGCTGCAGAGGAAGGCATCCTGTTCCAGAGCGTCAAGCGCCTCTCCCAGGTTGGAGGGAAGCATGGTGATTCCCCGGCTGGCTTTTTCCCGTTCGCTCATTTCAAAAATGTTTTCCGTCACGGGTTCCGGCGGAAGGGTCTGCTTCTGAATTCCGTCCAGGCCGGCGGCAAGGCAGACGGCAAGCACAAGATATGGGTTTGCCGACGGGTCCGGCGAACGCAGTTCGATGCGTGTCAGTCCGTCATGGGCATCGGGGATACGGATCAGGGAACTGCGGTTGCGTCCGGACCACGCCACATAGACCGGCGCGCTGAAACCAGGCACCAGCCGTTTGTAGGAGTTGACCAGCGGATTGGCGATCGCGGTGATTCCACAGATATGCTGCATGATGCCTCCGATAAAGAAATAAGCTTCCCGGCTCAGACCCATGGGGTCTTTCTCATCCCGGAACAGATCCCGTCCGTCTTTTTCCAGGGAAAAATGCAGATGCATGCCGGATCCGTGTACGCCGGCCTTCGGTTTTGGCATAAACGTTGCGTGAAGGCCATGCCGTTTGGCGATCATCCGTACGGCGAACTTGAAAGTCATGATCTGGTCTGCGCTTTGCAGGGCGGAAACGGGAAGAAAATCCAGTTCATGCTGGGCGGGAGCCACTTCGTGGAAGGAGGATTTTACCCCGATCCCCAGCTCTTCCAGGGTAAGCACCATGTCTCTTCTGGCGTTTTCACCAAGATCCAGAGGACCGAGATCCAGATAGCCTGCCTTGTCGTGAGTGGTCACGGTTGCCATCCCGTCTTCATCTGTGTGAAAGAGAAAGAATTCGCACTCCGGCGCTGTCTGCGCTTCGATTCCCATTGCTTTTGCCTGTTCCAGTACATTCTGCAGGATGGCTCTGGAACTTCCCTCGTATCGTTTCCCATTCTGGTCGTAAACATCACAGATCAGGCGTGCCACTTTGCCCTGCTGGGGACGCCATGGCAGGATGGCGAAGGTATCCGGATCCGGATGGAGATACATATCGGATTCTTCAATTCCGGCAAACCCTTCGAAGGAAGAACCGTCGAAGGTACATTTGTTCTCCAGTGCTTTTTCCAGCTGTCCGGCAGTGATCGCCATGTTTTTCATCGTACCGCTCATGTCGGTAAACTGGAGGCGGATGAATTCCACATCCTCTTCCTCCGCCATGGCGAGGATCTGTTTTTTCGTGTATTCTGACATTTCCTGACGGCGGCCTTCCGGTTTTTGCCAAAGCCGGCAAGGAACCCGGAAGGCACTCTCCTTTCCTGAATTTTTCAGCTGTTGTTCGGCATACTGCGCCGAACAGCAGCGATTTTGATTTCATTATATCCCGATTTGCCGGGTTTTGTCATTAAAACATATAAAATTTCAAAGGTTAGAGTAGCCCATCAAAGATTCATCCACTGTTCTTGCCGCCTCACGGCCTTCGCGGATTGCCCAGACTACCAGAGACTGGCCCCTGTGCATATCTCCGGCGGTAAAGACGTTGGGAACGCTGGTCTGATAGCCGCCGTCTTCGGTCATGACATTGGTGCGGGCGGTGAGCGCTACCTGAAAATCATCGGTAATATACTTTTCCGCGCCCAGAAAGCCGGCGGCTATGAGTACAAGGTCGGCGGGAATCTGTTTTTCCGATTCCGGAACGGGTGTCATCACAGTGCGTCCGGTCTTTTCGTCTTTCTGCGGTTCCAGATGAACGATCTTCAGATGGGTCAGATCTCCCTTCTTGTTTTTGATAAATTCAGAGACGGTGGCCTGATAAATCCTTGGATCATGACCGAAAACGGCGATGGCTTCTTCCTGTCCGTAATCTGTCTTGCAGACTCTCGGCCATTCCGGCCACGGGTTGTTTTCCGCGCGGGTCAGCGGCGGCTGCGGCATCATTTCCAGCTGCACTACGGATTTTGCGCCCAGACGAATTGCCGTGCCGACACAGTCGTTGCCGGTGTCGCCGCCTCCGATGACGACAACATGTTTTCCACGGATCTTCGGCACCTGTCCGTCCTGAAGTTCCGAATCCAGCAGACTTTTCGTCACGGTGCGGAGAAAGTCCACCGCAAACCAGATTCCTTTTGCCTCTCTTCCGGGAGCCTGGATATCTCTTGGGTGGGAGGCGCCGCAGCACAGCAGAACGCGGTCAAATTCTTTCAGAAGCTCTTTCGCTTTCCTGTCTTTTCCAATGTCCGTGTTTGTCACAAAGGTGATGCCTTCCTCTTCCATCAGGCGGATCCTTCGGTCGATCACATCCTTTTCCAGTTTCATGTTCGGAATTCCATACCGAAGAAGACCTCCGATCCTGTCATGGCGTTCAAACACTGTCACCTGGTGTCCTCTGCGGTTCAGCTGCATGGCGGCGGCAAGCCCGGAAGGACCGCTGCCGACAACGGCTACTTTTTTTCCTGTGCGGATTTTGGGCGGGTTCGGACGGATCAGTCCGGTGTTCCAGGCGTTTTCAATAATGGCACGCTCGTTGGCTTTCGTCGCCACCGGATCTCCGTTGAGGTTGCAGGTGCAGGCAGCCTCGCACAGTGCCGGGCATACTCTGGAAGTAAACTCCGGAAAACAGTTGGTTTTTTCCAGGCGATAGTACGCCTGCTCCCAGTTTCCATGATACACCAGATCGTTCCACTCCGGCACCAGATTATTCAGGGGGCAGCCGGAAGCCATGCCGGAAATCATGCGTCCGGACTGGCAGAAAGGCACGCCGCATGCCATACAGCGGGCTCCCTGGAGCTGCTGTTCTTTTGGCGCAAGGCCGCGGTGAAATTCGTTAAAGTTCCTGATGCGCTCCAGAGGAGGAACGCAGGCCCCGTCCACACGTTGATATTCTAAAAATCCAGTTGGTTTTCCCATGGTATCCTCCTATCTGCGCATACTTTCATAAAATGCTTCAATTTGCGCCTGTTCACTGTCAAGTCCCCGTTCTTCCATCTTCGCGCTGAGTGTCATCATGCGCTTATAGTCGTTGGGGATGATTTTTTTGAATTTTGGCAAAAACATGTCGAAATCTTCCAGGATCCGTCTGCCTTTGGGCGAACCGGTATGTTCCACATGGCGTTCGATCAGGGTGCGCAGCTCGGCGATATCATATTTGCTGTCCACCGCCTCGATGGAGATCATCGCTTTGTTCAGGTTGCGGTAGAGATGATTCTTTTCATCCAGTACATAAGCGATTCCGCCGCTCATTCCTGCGGCGAAGTTCTTTCCGGTGCTTCCAAGGATGACCACACGACCTCCGGTCATATATTCACAGCCATGCTCTCCAACGCCTTCCACCACCGCGACAGCGCCGGAATTGCGGACGCAGAACCGTTCTCCTGCCATTCCGCAGATATATGCCTCACCGCTGGTTGCTCCGTAGAGCGCCACATTTCCGATGATGATATTTTCTTCCGGACAGTAGCCGCTGTTCTTCGGAGGATATACCACAAGTTTTCCTCCGGAAAGACCCTTGCCGAAGTAATCGTTGGAATCTCCTTCCAGGCGGAGCGTCAGTCCATTGGGAATAAACGCGCCGAAACTCTGGCCGCCGCTTCCTTTACATTCGATGACGTAGGTGTCCGGTGCAAGGGTATCCTTGAATTTTTTCGTGATTTCAGATCCGAGGATGGTTCCCAGAGTCCGGTCTGTATTGGAAACGTGTACCTGGAGTGTTTTGCTCTCGCCCGGCTTCAGAGCCAGCTGTTTCAGGAAAACTTTTTCATCCAGGGTCTGTTCCAGTTTGAAATCATAGACTGCTTTCGGATCAAAGGTTACCTTCTGATCGGTTCCTGCATATGGATTGTTGAGGATCGCATCCAGATCCACGCGGGAAGCAAAGGAACCGTTCGGAGCCTCTTTGCGTTTCAGCAGATCGGACCGTCCCACCATTTCATCCACCGTGCGCACGCCCAGCTTTGCCATGTACTCTCTCAGTTCCTGGGCAATAAACCGCATGAAATTCACCACATACTCCGGTTTTCCGCGGAACCGTTTGCGAAGCTCCGGATTCTGGGTCGCAACGCCTACGGGACAGGTATCCAGGTTGCAGACACGCATCATCACGCAGCCCATAGTTACCAGAGGAGCCGTTGCAAAGCCAAATTCCTCGGCGCCAAGCAGTGCGGCGATCGCCACGTCACGTCCGCTCATGAGCTTTCCGTCTGTTTCGATCACTACGCGGTTGCGCAGGCCGTTCATGATCAGCGTCTGATGAGTTTCCGCAAGTCCCAGTTCCCAGGGAAGCCCGGCATTGTGGATCGAGCTTCGCGGAGCCGCTCCGGTTCCGCCGTCATAACCGGAAATCAGGATCACCTGCGCGCCTGCTTTTGCAACACCGGCAGCGACAGTTCCGACCCCTGCCTCAGATACCAGTTTTACGGAAATCCGCGCGCTCCGGTTGGCGTTTTTCAGATCATAGATCAGCTGAGCCAGATCCTCGATGGAGTAGATATCGTGGTGCGGCGGCGGAGAGATCAGGGAAACGCCGGGTGTGGAATGTCTGGTTTTCGCAATCCAGGGATATACTTTTCCTGCCGGAAGATGGCCGCCTTCTCCCGGTTTTGCTCCCTGTGCCATTTTGATCTGGATTTCCTGTGCGCTGACCAGGTATTTGCTGGTGACGCCGAATCTTCCGGAAGCCACCTGTTTGATCGCAGAGCATCGTTCCGGTGATTCCAGGCGGTCGTCACTCTCTCCGCCTTCTCCGGAATTGGATTTGCCATGCAGCATATTCATGGCGATGGCAAGTGTCTCATGGGCTTCCTGTGAAATGGAGCCGTAGGACATGGCGCCGGTCTTAAAACGGCGGACGATGGAATCGACGCTCTCCACTTCTTCCAGCGGGATCGGCTGTTCCGGGTAATTGAAGTCCATCAGACTGCGCAGATATCCGGTTTCCTCACGGTCCACCATCTCGGTATATTTTTTGAACAGAGCGTAATCTCCCTCGCGGGTGGCAGTCTGCAGTGCGTGGATCGTCTGCGGATTGTAACGGTGCTCCTCGCCCTGGCTGCGCTCTTTATGACGTCCAATGCTGTCCAGGGTCAGATCCACATCCAGTCCCAGCGGATCAAACGCCTGGGAATGACGGTTATCTGCTTCCTCAGCGATATCCTGAAGAGTGATCCCTCCCACACGGCTGACCGTTCCTGTAAAGTATTTGTCGATCACTTCCGGTGAGATGCCGATCGCCTCGAAAATCTGTGATCCCTGATAGGACTGAATGGTGGAGATACCCATTTTGGAAGCGATTTTTACAATTCCGGAGATCACCGCATGGTTGTAATCTTCCACTGCCGCGTAGTAATCTTTTTCCAGCATTTTGTCCTGGATCAGCTCATGGATGGTATCCAGCGCCAGATACGGATTGACGGCACAGGCGCCGTAGCCGAGCAGGGCCGCAAAATGATGTACTTCCCGCGGTTCTCCCGATTCCAGGATGATGGCGAGGGAGGTACGCTTTTTCGTCTTCACCAGATGCTGATGAACGGCGGAGACAGCCAGAAGCGACGGGATCGCCACATGATTTTCATCGACGCCGCGGTCGGACAGGACAAGAATATTTGCCCCTTCCCTGTGCGCACGGTCCACTTCCACAAAGAGACGGTCGATCGCCCGGTCCAGCGGGGTGCTCTTGTAATAGGTGATCGGGACCGTGATGACTTTGAAACCGTCGATTTTCATGTTTTTGATCTTCAGCATATCCGTGTTGGTCAGGATCGGATTGTTGATCTTCAATACCTGACAGTTGACCGGCTTTTCCTCCAGCAGATTTCCGTCACGTCCCACATATACGCTGGTGGAGGTGACGATCTCTTCCCGGATGGCGTCAATGGGAGGATTGGTCACCTGAGCAAACAGTTGTTTGAAGTAATTGAACAGCGGCTGATGCTGATGGGACAATACGGCGAGGGGCGTATCCACACCCATGGCGCCGATTCCTTCGGAGCCATTCAGCGCCATATTTCGGATGGAAGTTCGGTATTCCTCGTATGTATATCCGAATGCTTTCTGCAGTCTTGCCCTTTCCTGACGCGTGTATTCCTGCACCGGAAGATTGGGGATTTTCAGATCCTTCAGTTCCACCAGGTTGCTGTCCAGCCATTCTCCGTAAGGCTGGCGGTGGGCGTATCGTTCTTTCAGTTCGTCATCGTTGATGACTTTTCCCTCAATGGTATCCACCAGAAGCATTTTTCCGGGATGAAGGCGTTCTTTGACAAGGATCTGGTCTTCCGGAACATCCAGCACGCCGACCTCTGAGGAGAGGATCAGCTGGCCGTCTCTGGTAATATAGTAGCGGGATGGGCGAAGGCCGTTGCGGTCAAGGACTGCTCCCATCACATCTCCGTCCGAGAAAAGAATAGACGCCGGGCCATCCCAAGGTTCCATCATGGTCGCGTAATACTGATAGAAATCCCGTTTTTCCTGGGAAATGGTCAGATTGTTCGCCCAAGGTTCCGGAATTGTGATCATTACAGCCAGCGGAAGGTCCATGCCGCTCATGGTCAGGAATTCCAGCGTATTGTCCAGCATCGCCGAATCAGATCCCTGGGTGTTGATCACGGGAAGCACCTTGTGCAGTTCATCCTGCAGCATCGGGGAAACCATGGTTTCCTCCCGTGCCAGCATTTTGTCTGCATTTCCGCGGATCGTGTTGATCTCGCCGTTGTGTACGATGAAACGGTTCGGATGGGCACGCTCCCAGCTGGGGTTGGTGTTGGTGCTGAAACGGGAATGTACGATTGCGATGGCTGACTCGTAGGAAGGATCCTGCAGATCGTGGAAAAAGGTTCTCAGCTGTCCGACCAGGAACATTCCCTTATAGACGATGGTACGGCTGGACAATGACGGAACATAGGTGTTGTCTGTACTCTGTTCAAATACCCGGCGTACCACATACAGCCGGCGGTCGAAAGCAATTCCTTCGGCGATATCCGCCGGTTTTTTAATGAATCCCTGCATGATGCATGGCATGCACTCCCGTGCCTTGTGGCCGAGAACTTCCGGATCCACCGGAACTTCCCGCCATCCCAGAAACTCCATACCTTCCTTTTCCACGATGATCTCAAACATTTTTTTTGCCTGATTGCGCTTCAGTTCGTTCTGCGGGAAGAAGAACATTCCTACGCCGTATTCCCGCTCTTCGCCTAAAAAAATGCCGAGGGAATGACAGGCTCTGGAAAAGAACTTATGCGATATCTGCAGTAAGATTCCAACTCCATCTCCTGTTTTTCCCTCGGCGTCTTTGCCGGCCCTGTGTTCCAGGTTTTCTACAATTTTCAGTGCTTTTTCAACGGTTTCATGACTTTTACCGCCCTTGATATTGACCACCGCTCCGATTCCACAGTTATCATGTTCGAACTGCGGGCGATACAGAGCATACTGGCCGCTGTCAGCTTTTCTCTGTGTCATACCAACACCCTCTCTCTGTCTTTTATTTCCGCGTGCAACAAGCCGTACGAACGTGCTTGCACGTTCATCTGGCGGCTGCCGCGAGAACCGGATGTCCGGCAGTTTGCTGCGGGACATCCGGTTTGGCAGGTTTGGAAATGTTTTTGCAGGAGATAATAAACAATCCTGCAAAAACATTTTTCAAACACAAGCATACCTGCAACTATGGCTAATAATATAACGCATCCGGCGTCATTTGTAAAGAGCTAATTTATTTTTCTTTTTCATGGTATTCCACGGCTGCCCGGATCAATCCTGCGAACAGTGGATGCGGACGGTTCGGTCTGGATTTGAATTCCGGATGCGCCTGAGTTGCAAGAAAGTAAGGATGATCCGGAAGTTCGATCATCTCCACGATCCTGCCGTCAGGAGAAATACCGGAAAGTTTCATCCCGTTCTGGAGCAGGGCTTCCCGGTACTCATTGTTGACTTCATAACGGTGTCTGTGGCGTTCCTGGATTTCTCCGGTACCGTACAGACGATAAGCGAGAGAATCTTCCGCGAGAACGCATGGATAAGCGCCAAGCCGCAGGGTGCCGCCGAGATCTTCCACTCCGTTCTGATCCGGCATCAGGGAGATCACGGGATGGGAAGTGTCCGGATCCAGTTCGATGCTGTGGGCGTCGGAAAGGCCGAGGATATTTCGGGCGTATTCGACAATCGCCAGCTGCATTCCCAGGCAGATTCCAAGGAACGGAAGACGGTGTTCTCTTGCATAGCGGATTGCCATGATCTTGCCTTCGATCCCGCGGCTGCCAAAGCCTCCCGGTACGAGAAGACCGTCGACGCCCTGAAACAGCTCTTCCACATTCTGCGGGGTGACCTCTTCCGAATCGATCCATCGGATGGAAACACTGGCGCGTGCTGCAATCCCGCCATGTTTCAGAGCTTCCACGACACTCAGGTACGCATCATGGAGCTGGATATATTTTCCCACCAGGGCGATGGTCACCTCCTGCTGAGGATTTCTCAGAGCCTGGACCATCGTCTGCCAGTCGGACAGTTCCGGTTCCGGGCATTCCAGATGGAGACATTCGAAGATGACCTGGGCGAGATGTTCTTTTTCCATCGCCAGAGGCGCTTCGTAGAGGTAGTCCACATCCAGATTCTGGAGCACATGGGCGCTGGGTACGTTGCAGAACAGGGCAATCTTGTCGCGGATCTCCTGGGTCAACGGATGTTCGGAACGGCAGACGATAACGTCGGGCCAAAGACCGAGACCCTGCAGCTCTTTGACACTTGCCTGGGTCGGTTTCGTTTTCATTTCGCCGGAAGCTTTCAGGTAGGGAATCAGGGTCACATGGACCAGAACGGCATTTTCATGTCCGACCTCATGCTGAAACTGGCGGATCGCCTCAAGGAACGGCTGGCTTTCGATATCGCCGACGGTGCCGCCCACTTCGATAATCGCAATACGGTCCTCTCCGGAATTGTGGTAAAAGCGGCTTTTGATCTCATTGGTGATGTGCGGGATGACCTGTACCGTGCCTCCGCCGAAGTCACCGTGGCGTTCTTTCTGAAGTACGGACCAGTAAACCTTTCCGGTTGTCACATTGGAATTGCAGTCGAGGCTTTCGTCAATGAAACGCTCGTAGTGCCCAAGATCCAGGTCTGTCTCCGTGCCGTCGTCTGTGACGAAGACTTCCCCGTGCTGGATCGGGTTCATGGTTCCCGGGTCTACGTTGATGTACGGATCAAATTTCTGCATGGTGACTTTGTACCCTCTCGCCTTTAACAGGCGGCCAAGGGAGGCGGCGGTGATTCCTTTTCCAAGTCCGGAGACTACGCCGCCGGTTACAAAAACATACTTTACTGCCATATGGATTCCCTCCTGTTTTGTGTTGTGTGCGGTCTGTTAAAAAAACATAGCCCATTGTAGCATGGCGCGCGGGGATTGCAATCTTTTTTTTTTTCGATTTTGCAATTTTGTTGAAATTTCCAAAAAAATTTCCGAAAAATCCGCTGCCAGAGTATAAAATAGATAAATCTGAAAAATCAGATGAAATCTATTGACAATAAAATTGAAAAAAGCGTATAATTTTACAGTGAGACAAAGAGGTCCTAAGAAAAGGATGGCCTTTTTGTCTTTTTTTCATTCTTTGAGATCAAAAGGAGAAACCAATAATGAAAAATGAAAACTACGAGAGCGGTCTGAAAGAAGAATGCGGAGTGTTCGGAATTTATGATCCGGACGGCGAGGATGTAAGTACTTCCATCTACTATGGGTTATCTGCACTTCAGCATCGGGGACAGGAATCCTGCGGGATTGCCGTATCGGATACCAACGGTCCGAAGGGGCAGGTCAATTTTTACAAAGGTATGGGGCTTGTGCAGGAAGTCTTCCGGGAATCCAATCTGCAGGAGCTGAAAGGAAATATCGGGATCGGGCATGTCCGCTATTCCACCACAGGCGCAACCACACTGGAGAACGCCCAGCCTCTCGTTCTGAAATATCTGAAAGGGTCACTTGCCCTGGCGCATAACGGAAATCTGGTCAATGCTGTACAGCTTCGGGATGAAATGGAGCACACCGGAGCTATTTTTCATACAACCATCGATTCCGAGATTATCGCTTACCATATCGCCAGAGAAAGAATTCACTCGGCAACGGTGGAGGAGGCGATCCGGAAGACGGTACAGAAGATCCGTGGCGCTTATGGACTTGTGATCATGAGCCCGCGAAAGCTGATTGGTGTAAGGGACCCTTACGGACTAAAGCCGCTCTGCATCGGAAAACGGGAAAATGCCTGGATTTTTGCGTCGGAGAGCTGCGCCATCACATCCGTCGGGGCGGAATTTGTCCGGGATGTGGAGCCGGGAGAAATTGTGACGATTGACAAGGACGGAAAACTTCGTTCGGAATTTATGCCGTGCAGTGTACAGAGAGCTCACTGCATTTTCGAATACATTTATTTTGCGCGGTTGGACAGCTGTCTGGACAACGTCAACGTCTATGAGTCACGGATCCGGGCCGGCGGGCTTCTGGCAAAAACCTATCCGGTGGATGCGGACCTTGTGGTCGGCGTTCCGGATTCGGGACTGACGGCGGCAAAAGGCTATTCCGAGGCTTCCGGTATCCCGTTTGCTTTTGCTTTTCACAAAAACAGTTATATCGGCAGGACGTTCATCAAGCCGAGCCAGAAAGAACGGGAATCCAGCGTCAAGATGAAGCTCAGTGTTCTGGAACCGGTGGTCAGAGGAAAACGGCTGGTTCTGGTGGATGATTCCATTGTCCGCGGAACGACTATCGCAAACATCATCACGATGATGAAAAAAGCCGGTGCCAAGGAGGTTCATGTGCGGATCAGCTCTCCGCCGTTCCTTTATCCCTGCTATTTCGGGACGGATGTGCCCTCCAATCAGCAGCTGATCGCCCATACACATTCCACGGAAGAAATCCGTGAAATGATCGGCGCGGATTCGCTCGGCTATATGCCCATCGACTGTCTGCAGGAAATGGTGGGGGATCTGCCAATCTGCAAGGCTTGCTTTGACAGCCGCTATCCCATGGAGGTTCCGGACCAGGATATCAGCGGCCTTTTGGAATGATCTCCCACATAATTTGATGCCGGACTTCGTATACTGATAAAAAACGGATGGTACAAACATTTGACTCTGGAAGAACGTGTTTATTCCAACGATTATGCGGATCTGATCGTCCGAAGCTTTTATCTGGAGGTATATCAGAATGCGGTTCCGGATTCGGAAGGCAGTTCCTTTCCGCTGAATTCCCAGTTTTCCACACTCTTTTTGGAAAGGAGCCTGCTGCCGGCGAATCAGTTTGGCGATATTCCTTATAATTCTGTTCCGAAGCTTTATACCCCTTTAAGTACCGTATCGCTGGAAAGCGCCGGGATCCTGCAGGTGCAGAATCAGCCGGTGCTCCAACTGACCGGGGCAGGCGTCATCATCGGCATCGTGGATACCGGAATTGACTATACCCATCCGGCGTTTCAAAAGCCTGACGGCACGACGAAGATTCTGGATCTCTGGGACCAGACAGACCGGACCGGTATCCCGCCTGAATTTTTCCCTTACGGGAGTGAATATTCCAGGATGCAGATTGACGAGTCGCTCCGGCAGGAAAACCCAGGATCTCTGGTGCCTGCGGATGATCCGCAGGGGCATGGAACTTACCTGGCGGGAGTTGCCGCCGGATCGCCAAGTGAGGATCAGGGTTTTATCGGAGCTGCGCCGGATGCGGATCTTGTGGTAGTAAAACTAAAACCGGCGAAGCAGTATCTCCGGGATTTTTTTTATGTCTCTCCCAACGCTGTGGCATATCAGGAAAATGATATTATGGCGGGCATCCAGTATCTGACCCAGAAAGCGTTCCTGTATAAGAAACCGTTGGTGATCTGTATTGGGCTCGGAAGCAATCAGGGAAGCCGTACGGAATCCATGCCGCTGACCTTTACCCTGCGGAGGCTGGGGCAGATCCAGGGGATCACGCCTGTCGCCGCCGCCGGGGATGAAGCCGGCCGCGCCCATCATTATCTGGGCGCGGCGTCTTCCGGCGGTCCGACCAATGTGGAGATCCTGGTACCGCCGGGCAGCACAGGCTTTACCATGGAACTCTGGGGACAGGCTCCGCAGCTTTTTTCTGTGGGATTCCGATCCCCCATCGGCGAGACGGTTCCAAGGATTCCGGTATCCCTCAGTGTGGAAACAACCAGCAGTTTTATTCTGGAAGAGACAAAAATCTACGTCAAATATGATGTGATCACCACCAGCGGCAGACAGCTGATCATTATCCGCTTTGAAAAGCCCACGGAAGGCATCTGGAATCTGCAGGTGTACGGAGCGGATGAGGCTGCCAGGGAGTTTCATCTGTGGCTGCCGATTACCGGTTTTGCGGATCCGGACATTACCTTTTTGTCTCCGAATCCCTATACCACGTTGACCAGTCCGTCGACACCGGACACGATCCTCACTACCGGAGCGTACCAGGCGGCAACGGGAAGCCTTTATATCCATTCCAGCCGCGGCTACACCGCAGACAATGATGTGAAACCGGATTTTGTTTCTCCGGGGGTGGATGTCACCGGTCCGGGACCGCTGGGAAGCTATGTGGATAAAACCGGAACAAGCGCTGCCGCAGCGCTGGCAGCCGGAGCGTCTGCTCTTCTGATCCAGTGGGGAATGGAGCGTACCCCGTCCCGTTTTTATACCACGCAGGAGCTGAAATTCTACCTGATCCGGGGAGCGCAGAGAGATCCTGCCCTGACTTATCCCAACAGGGAGTGGGGCTATGGAACGTTGGATCTTTACAATTCTTTTCTTTCTCTGATGACAAATTGAGTAACCAAACAGAGGGGATTCTCATATCATGAAGTGTAAACCAAATCAATTTGGAGGAAATGATATGAGTGATTTAGCTGCTACAAACTGTGGATGCGGATGTGATTCCGGAAACAGCGGACTGTTTAGTGGAAACGGAAATTCCTGCGGATGCAATATCCTGTGGATCCTTCTTCTGCTGAGCTGCTGCGGAAACGGAAATTCCAACTGGGGCTGTGGCTGCGGAAATGACAGCTGCCTGTGGGTAATCCTGCTTCTGTTCTTCTGCAACGGAAACAATGGCTGCAATGGCTGCGGATGCTGACACATGAATAAGAACGTGCTGCAAATGCCGGAAGTGCTGACGGACGGCTGCAGCAAGGGGCGCTTCCTTTTGTGAAGCGCCCCGTTTTTTCGTTATTCTTTATGCTGGTTTTGATGGCTTTCGCTTTCCTGCTGTTTTCCCGGTTTTTCCGGATCTTTTCCGGGATTATTCTTCTGCCGTGCTTTTTTGCACTCCTCTTCCGCCGCCTTCCGTCTGGATTCCCTGCAGCGGACACATTCCATATCCACCTCATAAAGTGCGTTGCCCTCTATGACAAGTCTGTATTCCTCGGATTCTCCGTTTTTCACAATTCAACTCTCCTTTTTGCTGTGATGTGTTCTCTTTATCATATGAGAGAAAGAGGCTCTGGTTCTCTTTTTCTCTTTTTCTGCATAAACTGTAGAAATGCTGAATATGGGGATTTTTATGAACGAACAGGATTCTATTGAAATGACGCCTCTTGACCGGATGGTGGCGGAAGACCAGATCCAGATGCTGAAGGCGGCGATTCCTTATGCCAATCCCAGGGCTCAGGCGATGCTTTCCATATTTGCCAAAACCATGGAACTGCAAAGAACCATTCAGATGTTCTCACAGGCGCGGGAACTTTCCATGATGTCATCCCGGGAGCCGGTAAAAACAAGCCCGATAGAAATGCTCCAGTCGATCAGCCAGTTTACCTCGGGGGAAATGAGGGAGAATCTCAACGGTATCATGAATGCGATGACTGCCATTCAGATGTTCCAGATGTATCAGGAGGATAGTCAAACGACAGAACATGAAAAGGAGGATGATTGGAATGGATGACTGGATGAAGGATCCAAATCTCTCAGGGATTCCAGCGGAAAAACTGCAGATGCTCCAGTCCATGGCATCTATGGGAAACGGAAAGGGTCCCAACGAACTTCTGCCGATCCTGATGGCTGCCGCAAACACTTCCAGAGAAAAGGGCATGCAGTTCAGCGACGCGGAAATGGACTTGATCATTCAGGTGATGAAAAGCAGCCGGTCGCCGGAAGAAGCGGCAAAGATCGACCGAATGCTTCAGATGCTGAAACTGATGAAACGGTAGAAATGATAGAAACAGCGCCGGATATTGAAACGATCCAATATCCGGCGCTGTTTTTATACCTTTGAAAGAATGTGTGTTCAAGCACACTCCTGGGATTTGTTTGAATTCTATTCTGCGTCCAGAATGCAGCTTCGAAGCAGAGTCAGAGCCTTTACGACTGCCTGTTCGCGGATTTTTGTGCGGCTGCCGCGGAACTGATATTCCCGGACGATGGTTTTTCCATTGACGCAGCATCCCATATAAACCAGGCCAACCGGTTTTTCCGGCGTGCCGCCGCCAGGTCCGGCGATTCCTGTGATGGCGATGCAGGCTTCGGTTCCGGTATTCCGGCATCCGCCTTCCGCCATCTCTCTGGCAGTCTCAGCGCTTACCGCTCCGTAGTTGGCGAGGGTCTCTTCTCTGACGCTCAGATAACGCTGTTTTGCTTCGTTGGAGTAGGTCACAATGCCCTGTCCCAGAACTTCAGAGGCTCCTGGCACATTGACGATACGGGAAGCGACCGCTCCTCCGGTGCAGGATTCCGCCGTGGTCAGATACAGATTCCGCTCTTTCATCATGTCTACGACTGCCTGTTCCAGGGTCACTTCTTCTTCCATCGTGTAAATATGGTTTCCAAAGCGTTTTTTCAGTTCTTCTTCCACCGGTGCCATCAGCCGGAGCGCCTCTTCTTCGTTTTTCGCTTTTGCGGTCACACGCAGGTGTACCTCGCCGGTTTTGGCGTAAGTGGCAAGGGTCGGGTTCGTCTGTGCGTCGATGAGATCCAGGATTTCTGTCTCCACCGCGCTCTCTCCGATCCCGCAGATCTTGATCATGTGGGAATAGAGAACGTCTTCCTGGCGGCCACGGAGATATGGGATCACATATTCTTCAAACAGCGGTTTCATTTCAATCGGCGGTCCGGGAAGGAGAACGGCGATTTTTCCGTTTTTCTCGATGATCAGACCGGGTGCCGTACCGTTGTCATTGTCCAGAACGGTACCATTTTCCGGTACCAGCGCCTGTTTCCAGTTGTTGGCGGTGATGGCGGAGTCAGGATTGGATTTGAGATGACTCTCCATATAACTCTGGATCCGTGCCTTTGTATGGGGATCTTCCACCAACGGCTCACCCATCACTTTACATACGACTTCTTTCGTCAGGTCGTCCTCGGTGGGTCCAAGACCGCCGGACAGAAGGATCAGATCCGACCGGTCCAGCGCAGTCCGGATCATCTGTGTCATTCGTTCTTCGTTGTCACCTACCACATCCTGATAATAACAGTCGATGCCAAGCGCCGCGCACTGGCGTGCAAAGTAAACGGCGTTGGTGTTTGTAATGTTGCCCATCAGGATCTCTGTTCCGATAGAAATGATTTCTGCGACCATAGCTGCCTCCTTAGCCCTGCATGGAAAGCACGTTTTTATTGTTATAAATATATTCGATCAGTGACAGGACGGTCAGGATCAGCGCCAGCCAGATAAAGATCTGCTCCAGCACAGAGAAGATTCCGCCAAGATCCGCGATCACCAGAACGACCATGACCATCTGGCTGATCGTTTTGAGTTTTCCTGTTTTGCTTGCCGCGATGACAATGCCGTTGTCAGACGCCACCAGACGGAAGCCGCTGATGATAAATTCACGTCCGATGATGATGATGACCATCCAAGCCGGCAGATCGCCCAGCTCTACAAAACAGATCAGCGCGGAGCAGACCAGAAGTTTGTCTGCCAGAGGATCCATGAACTTTCCGAAATCTGTGACCAGGTTGTCCCTGCGGGCGAGATAGCCGTCCAGCGTGTCCGTCAGGCTTGCCACAACGAAGATCACCAGAGCGATCCACTTGGTGGCATCCCCCGCAACGGGAACCAGCATAAAGAATACAAAAAACGGAACCATAATCATTCTCAGTATCGTCAGTTTGTTTGGTAAATTCATTGCACAATCTCTCCTATCAAATCATATTCCAGTGCGCCGGTGATCGTTACATTTACAAAATCACCGGACACAAGCTCCTCATCGGTATTGACGAATACATAGCCGTCAACGCCCGGAGCGTCGGATGCGCTTCTGCCCACGTAGGCATTTTCATCGGCTACCTTTCCCTCGATCATCACCGTCAGAACCTGCCCGATCTTCCGCTCTCCCAGTTCCATGGAGATATCCTGCTGCAGTTCCATCAGTTCTGCCTGGCGATCCAGCTTGGTTTCCTCGTCGATCTGATGATCCATGTTTGCCGCAGGCGTTCCTTCTTCCGGAGAATAAGTAAATACACCCAGACGGTCAAATTCCATGTCATTGACAAATTCCAGAAGTTCCTCATGCTGTTCCTTTGTCTCTCCCGGAAATCCGGTGATCAATGTTGTGCGCAGCGTGATGTCCGGAATCTCTTCCCGGAGGGTTGTGATGATCTGTACCAGCTCTTCCTTGGAAGTGCGGCGGCCCATCCGTCGGAGGATCTCGTCATTGGCATGCTGGATCGGCAGATCCAGATAATGACAGATTTTCTTTTCTTCCTTCATGGTCTGGATCAGTTCCGGATAAATGTCCTCCGGGTAGCAGTAGAGGATCCGGATCCAGTACAGTTCCGGGATTTTGCAGAGCTCCTTCAGGAGGAGGTGAAGCGAAGGCTTTCCGTAAAGGTCTGTCCCGTAAAGGGTTGTCTCCTGAGCTACAAGGACCAGTTCCCGGACACCGCCGGCTGCCATGGTCCTGGCTTCTTCCAGAAGGTCTTCCATCGGAACACTGCGGTAGCTGCCGCGCAGCTTCGGGATAATGCAGTAGGTGCAGTGCTTGTCACATCCCTCGGCAATCTTCAGGTATTCATAATAGCCTCCGGTGGTGACGATCCGCCCACCATCGGTTTTCGGAATACCGGTCAGCTCCGCGTAATCCTCGTAATGGCTGCCGCGAAGCACATCTTCGATCGCGAGGACGATGCGGTCGTAGCTGTTGGTTCCCAGCACGGCGTCCACCTCCGGAATTTCCTGATGGATCTCTTCGCGGTAACGCTCCGCCATACAGCCTGTGACAAGCAGTACTTTGCAGCTTCCCTGCTTTTTGTACTCAGCCATCTGGAGGATGTTTTCAATGCTCTCTTCCTTGGCGTCATGGATGAAGCAGCAGGTATTGATGACAATGATGTCCGCCTGTGTTTCATCGTCTGTGATCTCATAACCGTGCTTTACCAACAAGCCGAGCATGTGCTCGGAGTCCACAAGGTTTTTGTCACAGCCAAGGGAAATAAATAAAATTTTCATTTGTTCACTCCTGTATCGTTGCAGTTTTTTATGGGGATAGAAAAACAGCTCCGGGAAAATTCCAGAGCCGTATTTTCTGTACTCCACCACGGCCTGGCAGGTACCGCAGGCCGGTGTATTACTCTACATCTTCCGAGGTCTCATCCTCTGTTGTTTCATCCGGGAGGATCGTAACCTCTCCGCGGTACATTTCCTCTACAGCGATAGAAAGAGGTTTCATACCTTTCTTAACCCTGACTTTCGGTTCTGCGCCGGCGATCAGCTGTCTTGCGCGTTTGCTGGTTGCAAGAACCAGAGAATAACGGCTGCTGATCACAGGAGCTTCGTCGATGTCCTGTCCCTCGTTGATGGTTTCGATTAATTCTGTATAAGATGGATGTATCATGCTTTGCTCTCCTTTCTTTCCTTTAATTCTTTCTGTATCCGGCAGATGAACTCCGACTGAAGTCTGCTGGCTGCATGCTGGCTCTGGATGAGCCGGTGTGTCTTTTCGATACAGTCTTCCAGCTGATCGTTGATGATAATATAATCATAAGCGTCCATATAGGCCGCTTCCTCCACCGCACGGTTCATACGCATGGCGATCACTTCCGGAGTCTCCGTGCCGCGTCCGGTCAGACGCTGCTCCAGAATCTCAGCGCTCGGAGGCGTGATAAAGATCAGAAGCGCATCCGGACGGAGCTTTTTGACCTGAAGCGCTCCCTGGATCTCAATTTCCAGCAGCACGTCTTTGCCGTTGGCAAGCTGTTCTTCCACATAAGCCTTTGGCGTTCCATAATAATTTTCCACGTACTGGGCATATTCGATAAACGCGCCTTCGGCGATCATCTGCTCAAATTCTTCCCTTGTTTTAAAGAAATATTCTCTTCCGTCCTGCTCCCCTTCCCGCGGCCTGCGGGTGGTGGCGGATATGGAAAGAGCGTAGTTATCATAGTTTGCGAGAAGCCCCTTCATAACGGTGCCCTTTCCCGCGCCGGAAAAACCGGATACGATGGTCAGTACTCCTTTACTCATCCTCTGCATCTCCCTGTTCTTCTGATAATGACGCCCCATGGGCGTTAAACCGGCGGCTGATGGTTTCCGGCTGAAGCGCCGACAAGATCACCAGGCCTTCCCCGGTAAAGATCACCGCTTTGGTCCTGCGGCCGACCGTCGCGTCCACCAGGTGGTTTTCTTCCCTTGCCTTCTGCACCATCCGCTTGATGGGAGCTGCCTCGGGGCTGACCACGGCAACGATCTTTTCGGAATTTACGGCGTTTCCAAAACCGACGTTAATAAGCTTTGACAACCTGAATCACCCTTTGTTTTATTCGATATTCTGGATCTGTTCGCGGATCTTTTCAATCTCTGTTTTCAGTTCGATCGCAATGTTGGTCGTTTCCAGGTCATTTGCCTTGGAAAGGATCGTATTGGCTTCGCGGTTCATTTCCTGTGCAATAAAATCCAGTTTTCGCCCGATACCCTCTCCGTCATTCAGCGCAGTCTTCATATTCTCAATGTGGCTGTTCAGACGCACGGTTTCTTCATCCGTACAGATCTTATCAGCAAAAATCACCACTTCCGCAGCGATCCGGCTGTCTTCCATCTGCGTGTCTTCCAGCAGTTCTTTCATTTTTGTCTCAAGACGATTCCGGTATTCACTCAGGATTTCAGGGGCACGCTCTTCAATCCGTCTCACGTTTGCCTGCAGACTGTCCAGCTTCGCGGTCAGATCCCGTTTCAGATTTTCACCCTCCACCTGGCGGGATGCGGCAAACTGTTCACCGGCTGCCCGAAGTGCCTTTTCCAGCTCAGACCAGAGCTCTTCCACATCAATCTCCTGCTCTTCCATGGTGAGAACCTCGGGACAACGGGAGAGATGAGACACCTTGATATCATTTTCCAGTGCAAATTCTTTTTCCATCTGACGGAAATATTCCAGATACCGTCCGGCAAGTTCGCTGTTGTAATGGAGCTGCATCCGTCCGGAAGAAAAATCCTCACAGGAGATAAAAACATCTACCTTACCGCGCTGCATGTATTCTTTCAGAACACCCCGGATCGCTGCCTCGAAAACGCTGAGTTTTTTCGGCATCTTCATATTGAAATCCAGATAACGGTGGTTGACGGATTTGATCTCTACGGTAAATCTCCTGACTTCATCCTGTAATTCGGCCCTGCCGAAGCCCGTCATACTTTTAATCATGTCAAAAATCCTTCCTGTATGGATGAAAACGAATCAAATAGTAAGCAACCCATACAGATTCATTATAATTCATTCCAAAACCCTAGTCAAATCTTTTTTTTTATTATATAATTTTAAGGAATTTAGATAAGGAGAATGAATTATGGCTTTTGATGGAATTACCATTGCAAATATTGTTTCTGAGCTGAACCATACGATCGTCGGGGGAAAGATCAACAAGATCGCTCAGCCGGAGGCGGATGAACTGATGATCACAGTGAAAAACAACCGTACCCAGTACCGGCTGTTTCTGTCGGCGAGCGCTTCTCTCCCGCTGATCTACCTGACCGGGGAGAACAAGCAGGGACCTTTGACCGCTCCCAATTTCTGTATGCTTCTGCGGAAACATATCGGCAGCGCAAGGATCCTGTCGGTGACCCAGCCGGGTCTGGAGCGGATCCTGATCTTTGAACTGGAACATCTCAACGAACTGGGAGATATCTGCCGGAAGAAACTGATGGTTGAGATCATGGGAAAACATAGCAATATCATTTTCTGTCAGGAGGATGATACGATCATTGACAGCATCAAACATATCTCCGCCAATATGAGCTCTGTCCGCGAAGTCCTTCCGGGACGTACCTGGTTTATTCCCCACACCCAGGACAAAATGGATCCTCTGAGCATGAGCCGGGAGGCGTTCACAGAGACGGTTTTTGGCAAAAATCTGCCCGTGTTCAAGGCGGTTTATACGTCTCTGACCGGATTCAGCCCGCTGATCGCAGAGGAACTTTGCGTGAGAAGCGGAATCGATCCGAAGCGGCAGGCGCAGGAACTGGAGGAAACGGAGAAAGAAACCCTGTGGCAGACGACGGATGACCTGGTGGACAGGATACGGAGACAGGACTTCTCTCCCGTGATCGTTTACCAGGAGGAAGAACCGCTGGAATTCGCTGCGTTTCCGCTGACAAAATATCAGGATCAGAAGAGTGTTTCTTACGAAAGTATCTCGCAGGTACTGGAAAGCTATTACTCCATGAAAAACAAGATCACCCTGATCCGTCAGAAATCCGCCGACCTGCGCAGGATTGTCACCACTGCGATCGAGCGCACTTCCAAAAAGTACGAACTTCAGCAGAAGCAGCAAAAGGATACGGAAAAGAAAGAAAAATACCGTATTTACGGCGAGCTGCTGAATACGTATGGGTACCATCTTGAGGAAGGGGCACGTTCTCTGGAAGCGCTGAATTACTACACCAATGAGATGATCACCATTCCTCTGGATGAACATCTGAGCGCGGCGGAAAATGCGAAAAAGTATTTTGACCGTTACACCAAGCTGAAAAGAACGGAGGAAGCGCTCAATGAGCTGCTGGAGGAAACCAGAAGTGATCTGGAACACCTGGAATCCATCCGAACTTCCCTGGACATCGCCCTGGACGAGGACGACCTGGTGGAGGTACGGGAGGAGCTGATGGAATACGGCTACCTTCGTCGGAAAGGCTCCTCCGGAAAGAAGAAAAAAATTGTCTCACGCCCGTTCCACTACCGCTCTTCCGACGGGTTTGACATTTATGTGGGAAAGAATAATTTTCAGAACGACGAGCTTTCCTTTAAATTTGCGTCCGGGAACGACTGGTGGTTCCATGCGAAGGGACAGCCGGGCAGCCATGTGATCGTGAAATCCAACGGAGAGGAACTGCCGGATCGCACCTTTGAGGAGGCTGCACGGCTTGCGGCTTTCTATTCCAAGGGACGTCAGGCGCCGAAAGTGGAGATCGATTATACCCAGAAAAAGAACCTGAAAAAGCCAAACGGCGCGAAACCCGGCTTTGTCATTTACCATACGAATTATTCCATGATCGCGGAGCCGAAGATTCATGAAATTGAAGAGATAAAGTAATCGAAAATCTTCAGAAAATATTTCGAAAATTTTTTGGAAAATATTAACAGTTTTTTTATCTGATTTTCTTCGAATTGTGTTATACTTGGAAACAGTGGATATCTTTTGCTGCAGTTCTGTCTTCCGATTTTGGTTTTGTCGGAACTGCAGCTGTATTTTACAACAAGCGAGGATGTTTTCATGAAAAAAACAATCACAGAAATTCTTAACAAAAGGCAGCCTACGACCAGGTATACCGCAGATCCTGCCGTTGGTCTGACCAGCGAGCAGGCCGAGGAATACATGCGCAACGGATGGAACAACCGAGCGGTGGAACCTCCGTCCAAAACTACTGCGGAAATTGTCAAAAGCAATGTGTTTACTTATTTCAACCTGATCTTTCTGATCATTGCGATCCTGGTCATCATTGCCGGATCTTTTCGTGATCTTACGTTTCTTCCGGTGGTGATCGCCAACACGCTGATCGGTATTATTCAGGAGATCCGCGCGAAACAGACTCTGGAAAAGCTTTCTGTGCTCAATGCGCCGAAAGCGACGGTGATCCGTGACGGCAGGGAACAGGTGATGGAAGCTGAGGATCTGGTTCTGGATGATATCGTTGTATTTACCTCCGGAAAACAGATCTGTGCGGATGCCGTTGTGCTGGAAGGGGAAGTTCAGGTGAACGAATCTCTCCTGACCGGTGAATCCGATGAGATTACAAAGAAACCTGGGGACTCCCTGATGTCCGGAAGTTTTATTGTCTCCGGAAGCTGCAAGAGCCGTCTGACACAGGTCGGCGAAGATTCTTATATCTCAAAACTGACGATGGAAGCCAAGGCGATGAAAGAAGGAGAACAGTCTGAGATGATCCGTTCTCTGGATAAGCTGGTCAAGATCGTCGGTATTCTGATTATTCCGATCGGTCTGCTTCTGTTTGGACAGCAGTTCTTTCTTTCCCACGATTCTTTCCGTGAAAGTATCACTTCGATGGTTGCCGCGATCATCGGAATGATTCCTGAGGGTCTGTACCTTCTCGCCAGCGTGGCTCTGGCTGTGAGCGTTGTCCGTCTGGCGACTCAGAAAGTACTGGTACACGATATGAAGTGTATTGAGACTCTGGCGCGGGTCAATGTCCTTTGCGTGGACAAAACGGGAACCATCACAGAGAATACCATGCAGGTCAATCAGCTGATCCCGGCGGAACATGCACCGGAAAATCCAGCCTTTTCCCTGGAATCTGTGATCAGCGATTTTGCCGCGGCGATGTCCAGCGATAATATCACAATGGAAGCGATGAAAGCATATTTCAAGAAGCCGACCGGACGAAAAGCAGTGTCGATCACGTCCTTCTCTTCTGCTTTCAAGTATTCCAGCGCGGCTTTTTCCGACGGCGCGTATGTTCTCGGTGCACCGGAATTTGTCCTTCGGGACGATTTTCCAACCTACCAGCCGGAGATTGAACCTTATACCCGCCAGGGCTACCGTGTTCTGGTGTTCGGCTCTTATCCGGGGATTCCGGACGGCAAGGAACTGACGGCTCCGGTAACGCCGCTGGGCTATATGCTTCTGTCCAATCCGATCCGAAAAGAAGCCCCGGAGACCTTCCGCTATTTTGAGGAGCAGGGAGTGGAAGTCAAAGTCATTTCCGGCGACAATCCGCAGACCGTCTCAGAGGTCGCAAAACAGGCTGGTATCACCCATGCGGAACGGTTTATCGACGCTTCCACGCTGAAGACGGAAGAAGACATTGAGGAGGCGGTACTGAATTATACGGTCTTTGGCCGTGTGACACCGGATCAGAAACGGCAGTTTGTCCATGCGCTGAAGGGCGCGGGCAAGACTGTGGCAATGACCGGCGACGGTGTCAACGATGTCCTTGCTTTGAAAGACGCCGACTGCTCCATTGCTATGGCATCGGGAAGCGACGCTGCGGCGCAGGCATCCCAGCTGGTACTGCTGGACAACAATTTCGCAAAAATGCCTTCCGTTGTTCTGGAAGGACGCCGGGTGGTCAACAACCTGCAGCGTTCCGGATCCCTGTTCCTGGTGAAGAACATTTTTTCGTTTCTGCTGTCCATCTTCTCGCTGGTTTCCATGCTGACTTATCCGCTGGAACCGTCCCAGATCTCATTGATCAGCACGTTTACCATCGGTTTTCCGGCGTTTCTGCTGTCCATGCTGCCGAATAAGAACCGGATCGAAGGCCATTTTATCACAAACATCCTGATCCAGGCGCTTCCGGCGGCGCTGACGGACTTTATCGTGATCGCTACGCTGGTGATTTTTGGTCAGGAGTTCGGTGTGGGATCGGAAGACATTGCGACAGCATCCACCTTCCTGATGGCTATTGTAGGCTTTATGATCCTGTACCGGATCAGCAAACCGATGAACTGGATGCGCTGGGCAATTCTCGGAATTTCTGTGGCAGCCTTTATCTTCTGCAGTATTTTCCTGAATGAGTTGTTTGCGATTTCCGGAATGTCCCGGAAATGCATCATGCTGCTGGTAGTCTTCTCTGTAGCGACAGAACCTGTTCTTCGGTACCTGAATCTTATCGTGGAAGGCATCGCCGCTTTTGTGAAAAAGCAGAAGGCGATCATGCGGCTGCGGGCGAAGCAAAAGGCGGCGGGGAAAATGCTGAAATAGCAGCAATAAAATAGATGAATCATTGGTGAATAAAAAAACGGAACATCTGTTTCACGAAGTTAAAACTGGTGAAAGAAATGTTCCGTTTTTTGTAAGTTACTGATAATGTGCCCGCTCACCGCCAATGTATTTTGGACGGGTTCTTGCAGCTACAAGGTGTGCGCCGCCGATGGACGATACAGAAAGGCGGACCGGCACCGCAACATCACGCAGATGCATGCCAATCAGAACATCTCCGATATCCATTCCCGCATGCGCCCGGATATGTTCCACCACCACGGCGTCCTTCATCCCGTAAAAGGCAGCTGTCGCAAAGGAGCCTCCGCCTTTTTTCCACGGAACGACACTGACCGGATCGTAACCATAGCGAAGGGCCGCTTCCCGTTCCAGCACCAGCGCGCGGTTCAGATGCTCGCAGCACTGCGCGGCAAGAAAGATCCCTCTTTTCTCTGTTTCTGTGTAAATGGCTTCAAAGATATGTCTGCCGGTTTCTTCACTGGAATGCGTGCCAAGGCGGCACCCTTCCACTTCACTGGAAGAACAGCCGACTACAAGAATCTGTCCCGGCTGCATGTCGGCGGTCTCTATCAGTTCCCGGGCGGCTTTTGCAGCCTCGAGGATGTAATTCTGTTCCATGCGTCTCATCTCCTTTTCGGTATTCTGTGAAAACAAAAGATTTGATCTCTTACGCCTTCAGTATACCACATCACACCGTTGTGGGAAATAAAGAAAAGCGGATGAAAAGGAAAACTATTCGTGTACCGACTGCACAGAAAGAAAAAGATTTTTTATGCAAAAAAAACACCACTGAAATCTCAGTGATGCATATATGAAGAAGCGTTTCAGACAGCAGATAACGGGAATCGAACCCGCCTCTCCAGCTTGGGAAGCTGGCGTTCTACCGATGAACTATATCTGCATGTATCTAAGTATATCACTTTTTTTTGAAAATACAAGAGGATTTCCAGACAAAAAATTCTCTTACATTTTCCCATTGGCGCTTAAAAACGCTGCCGGAGCTCCTGCATTTTAAGATCCGTACAGGAGATCGTATCTGCGCACTCCTTCAGGTCATCCGAGATCTGAAGTTCCAGCCGTACGTTTTCCTTTCCTGTGGAAAAGAAAATCGGAATCTTTTTCATATGCCTACAAGCAGTGACTTGTTCACCAACGATTCCACCGCAGCCGACACATTCCCCTTCTGAAGCATCCTCAGCTCCACAATATCTGTGGCAGTGTCCTTTTCCGGATTGTTGTAAAGGAAACGGATGATTTTTGCTTCAATCGGAGTCAGCTGATACTTCGCGCAGATTTCTTTCAGCATACCGTCGTGCAGTTTCATGATTCTTCGGATATTCATTAAAAATCCAGTAACGCGGCTCATTTGATATCAGGAAGAAAATATACAAAGAAATGGCCCTTTGATCTGGGATCAGAAATCCTCTCCTATCTGTATAGAGAAGAATATTCCCAGTCCAAAGGGTCATTTTCAGTAATCTGCCGACCGACAGATCAGAAACAGAAATTACATTCCAAGTTTTTCGGCAAAATCTGCCATTGCCTCAGAAATCTTGATCTGCTGCGGACAGACAGCTTCACAGCTTCGGCATCCGATGCATGCGCTGGGACGTTTCTCTTCCGGAATGGCGGACATCGCCATCGGTGCGATAAAGCCTCCCTTGGTGAAGCAGTGTTCGTTGTACAGTGCGATCAAATTTGGAATATCCAGTTCCTGCGGGCAGTGGCTGACACAATAGTGGCATGAGGTACACGGAAGCACGATCTTTTTCACCATATCGTCTGCTACTTCCAACAGTGCCTTCATCTCCTCCTCGTTCAGCGGTTCATCGGTCTCGAAGGTATGTATGTTCTGCTGAAGCTGTTCAAAATTGGACATACCGGAAAGCGTTACCGTTACGCCCGGAATGCTCTGAAGGAAACGGAACGCCCATGCCGGGATCGTCTCCTGAGGACGAAGCGCTTTCAGACGGGCTGCGTCTTCCTCCGAAAGGAAAGCCAGAGAACCTCCGCGAAGCGGTTCCATAACCCATACCGGAATCTGATACTCTTTCAGCAGTTCCGCCTTGGCTTTCGCGTCCTGGAACGACCAGTCCAGATAGTTTAACTGGATCTGACAGAATTCCATATCCTTTCCGTATGCTTCCAGAAAACGTTTCATGACGTCATAACTTCCGTGCGCTGAGAATCCAAGATGGCGGATACGACCGGCACGTTTCTGGCTGATCAGATAGTCATAAATGCCATATTTCTCATCCAGATAGGCGTCGATATTCATCTCACAGACGTTGTGGAACAGGTAAAAATCGAAATAGGAAACCTGACATTTTTCCAGCTGTTTTTCAAAAATTTCTTTTACTTTGTCCATGTTTGACAGGTCATATCCCGGGAATTTATCCGCAAGATAAAAGCTTTCGCGGGGATGTTTTGCCAGCGCCTTTCCCATGACCAGTTCGGAATTTCCATTGTGATATCCCCAGGCGGTGTCATAATAATTGATGCCGTGTTCCATCGCATAATCCACCATCTGACAGGCAGCAGCTTCATCGATCCGGGAATCATCCCCGTCGATGACCGGAAGGCGCATCGCTCCCATTCCAAGAGCAGAAAGTTTCAGATCCTGATACTCTTTGTAAACCATACTCATTCCTCTCTTTCCATCAATCGTCACGTACCGTCATGTTTTCAGATACGCATCCAAAAATATTTTACCCTTTTTTTGGAATAAATTCCGGATATTTTATTATTTTATCTTTGACAGGAAGGCTAGAGTGTGTTCCACAGGAACGTTTAAGACATCGGCGATCCCTTATTGATCCAGTTTATGGAATTTCACCCACTCGATGGTAAGATCCGGTTTCTGGAGCTCTCCTTCCAGCAGGTAATATCCTTCTTCCAAACGGATTTTTGCCAGTTTTCTGTCGCTTGGTTTTCCAAGGGTTCCGCCCATCTGCACCTGAAGCAGGGATCTTTTGTTGAGCAGGAATTCCATGAAAACCTGGGACATTTCCGGCGAAGCAGAGGAAAGCCGCGCCTCCATAAAATATGCTCCGGGTTCGGTTACTTTCAGGGTCAGAGGATGTTCGAAGTCCATCTGGTATTCCCGGTCTGCTTCCAGCGGCAGCGCATGCTCCTGCATTTCTTCGGTCGCCTCGGCAAACGCTTTCTGCAGTTCTACCCGCTCCTGCAGTTTCGGGTTCCGATCCATACATGGCACCGTCATAAGGAAACGGCAGATGTTTCCTGCGCATCTTTGCAGTTCTCCCCTGGTCAGGCTCTTTTCATCCAGCGCTTCCTGAAGATCGTCGCCGTTGGCATTATCCACAGCTCCATGATTCGGGACCACCATATACAGATCGTTCTGAGAACGTACCATGTAGGAGACACGTTTTCGGCTGGACGGTCCGCCGTTTACCGGGTGATTCATACAAGCCCACCAGTCTGTCATTACAATGCCCTGATAGCCCCATTCTCCGCGCAGGATCGTTGTATTCAGATCGTAGTTGGAAGCTGCCCAGTGGCCGTTTACTGCGTTGTAGGAAGTCATAATAGAGGTTGCGCCGCCTTCTTTGACAGCCATCTCGAAACCTTTCAGATAAATTTCACGCAGCGCACGCTCGGAGACTACGCTGTTTTCTTCAGAACGGGCGGTCTCCTGACTGTTCGCCGCAAAATGTTTGACGGTTCCCACGCCTCTCTCTGCACGCATTCCCCGAACTGCGGCAGCGGCAAAGCATCCGGTCAGATACGGGTCTTCTGAAAAATACTCAAAGTTACGGCCGTTCAGCGGATGTCTGTGGATATTGACGCCTGGTCCCAGAAGGGTATCCACCTGGTTGGCATACATTTCTTTTCCTTCCAGCGTATACAGTTCTTCTGCCAGTTCCGGATTCCAGGTGCATGCCAGCAGCGTACCGATCGGCATCTGAGTTGCCGAATAGCCGCCTTCCATACGGATGCCGGAAGGACCGTCCGCAGCGCATGCGATCGGCACGCCAAGGGAGATCAGAGAATCTGTCACACCGCCGAAAGCCGCAGCCGTTCCCGGCGTTACCTTCGGACTGCTCATGCCTTCTCCGCGGACGATCGCCTTCAGATCCTCGTCAGAAAGCTGAGAAAGGAACGTTTCCAGATCTGCTTCGCCGTCAGCCACATCCCGAAGGGTGATGCCCTGGTTTCCGGTCTGGGGTAATTCTTTCGGAAGCCGGCTTTCCATACGCGCTGCAAGATCCACGGTACGAAGCGGAACCGGTTCGTAAGTAAGGTTCCATGTGCCGTCTTCATTGGCGGTTCCAGGTTTCATCCGTTCAAACGGAGTTTCCGGAGCAAGCGCTTCTTCCAGCTGTTCCGTCACGATCAGCGAAGAGACGTTCCATGCTTCCTGACCGTCAATCTCAGCTTTCTGCAGATTCCGGATGCTGTTTCCAACGTAGAACGTATAGGCGCCCGGTTCCAGGACATAGGCAGATTTTGCGCCTGTGGCGCCGCTGTCATCATAGGAAGCCAGTGCTGTTGCTGGAACAGAAAGAGACACACATACCGCTTCCCCGGGCTGCAGCAGCCGGGTTTTCTGAAATGCCTTCAGTTCCAGCGCCGGCTTTCCAAGAACGCCCTGAGGTGCGCTCACATAAAGCTGAACGGTTTCTTTTCCGGCAAAAGAACCGGTGTTTTCCACCTGCACCTGTATCCGGATATAGGTTTCCCCGTTTTCTACCCGTTCACTGCCGCTGAGCACGCTCAGTTTAAAGTCTGTATAGGAAAGTCCAAAACCAAAGGGATACAGCACTTTTTCCGGACAGAACGTCTCAAAATAGCGGTATCCTACGTAAATATCTTCCTGATAGATATTCTGCTTCCGGTCGCCGAAATTTTTGTCCGAAGGATAATCTTCGATTCTGCGAGCGATCGTATCGGTCAGCTTTCCGCTGGGAGTTACGTCTCCGGAAAGGACATCCGCCACGGCAAGTCCGCCAATCTGTCCGCCCTGCCAGCAGTAAAGTACAGATTTGATATTTCCATGATAAGCTTCGTCCTCGATCCAGCTCATATCAATGATGTTTGCCACATTCAGCAGCACAACGGTCTTTTCAAAAGAAGCTGTGATCAGTTCCAGGTTTTTCTTTTCCTGAGCGGTCAGACAGTAGCCGCCTTCCTCCATCGTATTGTCCTTGTCTTCTCCGGCGGTCCTTCCGATGACATAGACCGCTTTTTCTGATTTTTCACGGGCAGCCCGGACAATTTCCGGGGTCAGATCCATGTCCGCCTGATTCCACGGCTCCCCTGCCCATACGCCGCCGCCGTCATCGACAGGATGATCCTTCCGCCAGGTTTCATAGATGGAAACCAGTTCCTCATTGATGCAGAGATTCTGGTTCTCCCGAAAACCGTCTACCAGATTTTTTATAAAGGGCGCATTGACCGCACCGCCGGAACCTGTTCCGCTGCGGTAAAAGTCAAACTGGATCCGCCCGAATACAGAAATACACTCCTCTTTTCGAAACGGCAGCACACCGTCTTCATTTTTCAAAAGCACCGCGCCTTCCGCCGCTGCTTTCCGGCTGCATTCAGCCAGCTCAGGAATCACAATTCCAAATGTTCTGTTCTCCATGATCCGCGTTCCTCCTGTGATTGGATTTCATAAATCTATCTTTCAGCATATCTTATTTGCGGGAAAGATGCTATAATAGATTTGCTGAAAAATAACACTATTTTGTCATGAGGTAAGAATGGAAACTTATATCAGAGAAGAAAAAACATACATGGACGGAATGCCCTGCCCTTTTTTGTGTCACTTACAGACGGCGGAAGGTGAGGGAAGCGTCTACCCTGCCCACTACCATTCCTATATCGAGATGCTCTTTGGACTGAGCGGAGAATTTCAGATTTATCTGAATGGTTCCTGGCACGGCTGGAAGGCGGGGGACCTGGTCCTGATCAGCGCCGAGGAAGTGCATCATATCTACGCCCGCTCGGAAGAAGGCGGTTCTTACATCGTCGTTCGCTTTATGCCGGAATTTCTGCAGGGCGATCTTACAGGTACTGGTATTGAGAAGGGATATCTGCGACCGCTGCTTTCTCCGGATGGGCTGCAGGAGAAAGTAATCTCACAGGAGGAACTGACAGGCTCCGGGATCGGAATGCTGTTTCAGAAAATCCTGAAAGAAACCGGTGAGCGGGAATATGCCTATGAACTTGCCGTTCGGAATCATATTCTCGGGATCTGCCTTTGGATCATCCGTTACTGGCACAGGAAAAACCCGGAACTGTTCGATGATACGGCGGGAAACCGGGAATTATTCCGGGCGCTGGAACCGGCGCTTACGTACATGGACGAACATTTCCGGCAGAATATTTCCGTGTGCTATCTGGCAGAACTTTGCGGCTTCAGCTACAGCTATTTTTCCCGTTCCTTTCAGAGGCTGATGCACCGGAAGATTCCGGATTACCTGAACAGTCTCCGGGTGGCGGAAGCGGAAAAACTGCTGATCTCCACCTCCATGACGGTTACGGAGATTGCTCTCGCTACCGGTTTTGGAACTTCCAGCTATTTTATTAAAATCTTCCGAAGATACAAACACCTGTCGCCCAGGCAGTTCCGGGCAATGCTGTCGGAGAACACTTAATTGCCAGGATCTGGGTTATTTTAGAGCCGACGTATCACTGTTCTGCTGCCTGTTCTTTCTGGATATGGCTGCGTACAGCGTTTCTATTACATTCTTTTCAGCAAGGGTTTCCGAAAACGCGGTGGCGCTGCCGGCGGCAAGCGCCATCCGAAAGGCATGGCTGTAATCCCGTGTTTCCTGCCATCCGGCAAGAAAGCCGGCGATCATGGAGTCACCTGCACCGACACCGTTGACCAATGTTCCTTCCGGTGCCGGAGATTCATGTACCGTGCCGTCTTCATCCAGAAGAACTGCCCCTTCCCCGGCAAGGGAGACAAGAACGTTGCGCGCTCCCATTTCCTGCAGCTTTCGGGCATAGGGAACCACTTCTGCGCGGGAGGAAAAGGTTCGATGAAACAATTCGCCCAGTTCCTGGTGGTTCGGTTTGATCAGGAATGGGTGGAGAGGCAGCACCTGCGGGAGTGCGTCTCCGGATGCATCCACGACGACATCAACCGATTTATCTGCTAAAACCAACATCATCTGCCGGTAAATATCCGACGGAACGGAGGGCGGTACGCTTCCCGCAAGAACCAGGACATCTCCTGCGTTCAGCCGGGACAGACGCTTCATCAGCAGTTCCATCCGGTCTTTGGGAATGTCGGGACCGCTGCCATTGATTTCCGTTCCATCGATGGATTTCAGCTTGAAATTGATCCTGGAAACACCTTGTTCCAGCTGGATGAATTCTGCGGAAATGCCGGTATTTTGGATTTCCGTACGGATTTTTTCTCCTGTGAATCCGGCGATGAAACCGAAGGCGGTGTTTGGTACTCCAAGGCGATTTAGAACGGTAGAAACGTTGAGTCCCTTTCCGCCGGGGAGGATTTGTTCCGAAGTGGTACGGTTGGTTTTTCCGGTTTGGAAGTTATCGACGGTCACGACGTAATCCAGCGATGGGTTTAAGGTTACAGTATAAATCATAGACAGACGCTCCTTTTTTCTTTTTTGTTACAGATTTTTCGGGCGGAATTTATGTTCGTTTTCCGTATAGTAAGAAAAAATCTTTGAAACAATCGCTGCACTTATTTTACCACGCAGCCAAAATCATTTCCAGCGTTAGAGCGTGTTTGAAAGGAGAACTTATGATCATAAGCGCCAGCCGCAGGACAGACCTGCCGGCTTTTTATTCTGAATGGTTTTTTCAACGGCTGAAAGAAGGCTATGTGCTGGTCAGAAATCCATTTTCCGCCCATCAGGTCAGCCGAATTGCGCTGCATCCGGATGTTGTGGACGGAATTGTCTTCTGGTCCAAAAATCCTGCACCCATGATGAAACATCTGAGCGAATGCAGGGAATATCCCTTCTATTTTCAGTTTACTCTGAATGCGTATGGAAAGGACGTGGAGCCGGGGCTTCCGTCCCTGGAAGAGAGAATTCGTACGTTTCTGTATCTGTCGGAACAGATCGGACCGGAACGTGTCCTCTGGCGATATGATCCGGTCTTGCTGAACAAAACTTACACTATCCCATGGCACAGGGAACAGTTTCGTTTTCTGTGTTCCCGGCTTGCCGGAGCCACTGCGCTCTGCACGTTCAGCTTTCTGGATTTTTATCCGAAGATTGCGGGTAATCTCCGTTCCCTTGAAACAATTTCCTGGACCAAGGCGCTGCAGTGGGAAATAGCAGAATCTCTTGCCGAGACGGCAGATGCTTTTGGGATTCCTCTGGTCACCTGCGCGGAACAGGGAGATTTTTCTTCCCTTGGTATTTCCCACGGAAACTGTATCGATTCCGAACGCATGAGCAGGATCGCCGGCATCCGGATCCGTGCCCCCAAAGACAGAAATCAGAGAACATCCTGCGGATGCTGCGAAAGCATTGATATTGGACGATATAACACCTGCAGCAATGGCTGCCGCTACTGTTACGCCAACAGCAGTTCAGCACAGGCGGCAAAGGAATCTGCGCTCTATCGCCCTGATGCGCCGCTTCTTTGCAGTGAATTGGAAGAAGCGGATCGTGTTACGGAGCGGAAGATGGTTTCCTTCAAAGAGACCCAGATGAATCTCTGGGATCTTTAAAGTTTCAAATACGCTCAGTGTTCCGGATCTTCTTTCAGATGATTCTCTCCCCATTTTGCCAGTTCCGTAAAGACAGGCAGCAATGCTTTACCTTTTTCGGTCAGTGATTACTCCACATGGGGAGGAATTTATTCTACATCATTTTCTTCTAAAAATGGCGCAGATAGTTTTTCAACTACCTGCGCTATTTTTATGACCTATTTATTTCTGAACAATATTGATAATACGTCCCGGAACATAAATCTCTTTGATGATGTTTCCGGTCAGTTTATCGGCTACTGCTTCTTTACCGGCTGCGATCGCGTCTTCTTTGGAGATGTCATGGGCGATGCTGATGACCGCGCGAGTCTTTCCGTTGATCTGAACGGCCACTTCCACTTCGTCATCTTTCATTGCCTCCTCATCGTGTTTCGGCCATCCGGCACGGAAGATCGTCTCGGTATGTCCGTACTGCTCCCATACTTCCTCGGCAATGTGAGGCGCGAACGGGGAAAGAAGGATCGCGAAGGTTTCAATCGTCTCTTTGTCGATTCCGCCTTTTTTATCCAGCTCGATCAGCTTGTTGTTGTATTCCATGAATGCGGAGATCGCTGTGTTCAGGCTGAAGCTTTCCAGACGTGTGGTTACGTCGTAGATCAGGCGGTGACGGATCTTCAGCATCTCTTTGGTCGCCTTTACGTCTCTGTCCTTGTTGTCCATTGCCAGCTTCCAGAAACGTTTCAGGAAACGGTTGACGCCGTCGATTCCGCGGTCATCCCACTCGGCATCCAGCTCCGGCGGTCCTACGAACAGTTCGTACATTCTCAGGGAATCGCATCCGTAATCTCTCACAAGGTCATCCGGTGAAACGACGTTTCCTTTGGATTTACTCATCTTGATTCCGTTCTTTCCGTTGATCATACCCTGGTTGAACAGCTTGGTGAACGGCTCGTCAAAATCAACGACTCCAATGTCATGCAGGAATTTTGTATAGAAACGGGAGTACAGCAGATGCAGTACCGCGTGTTCTACACCTCCGATGTACATGTCCACCGGAAGATATTTGTCTGCTTTCTCTTTGGAAACCAGTTCCTGATCGTTTTTGTTGTCCACGTAACGCAGGAAGTACCAGGAAGAACCTGCCCACTGAGGCATGGTGTTTGTCTCACGTTTTGCTGCTGCGCCGCAGACCGGACAGGTGCAGTTGACCCATTCATCGATGGCTGCCAGCGGAGATTCGCCGGTTCCTGTCGGCTGGTAGCTTTCCACTTCCGGAAGGCGCAGTGGAAGCTGATCTTCCGGTACAGGCACATTTCCGCAGTGCGGGCAGTGGATGATCGGGATCGGCTCGCCCCAGTAACGCTGACGGGAGAATACCCAGTCACGCAGCTTGTAATTGACTTTTTTGCGTCCGAATCCTTTCTTTTCGATCATATCCGGAGCTTCTTTTTTCAGGACAGAAGACTCCATTCCGTTCCATTCGCCGGAGTTGATCATGGTTCCGGATGCTTCGGTGTAAGCCTCTTCCATGTTTTCGATTTCCTTGCCGTCTTTTGCGATAACCTGAATGATCGGAAGATCAAATTTCTTCGCAAATGCAAAGTCACGGTCGTCGTGTGCCGGTACACACATGATCGCTCCGGTACCGTAATCAGCGAGAACGTAATCGGACAGCCAGATCGGCACCTTTGCGCCGTTCAGCGGGTTGATTGCGTAGGTTCCGGTAAATACGCCGGTCTTTTCCTTATCCTGCATACGGTCTACGTTGGATTTCATGGAAGCCTGGAAGATATACTGCTCTACCTCTTCTTTATGATCTTCCGTCGCAAGGCTCTTTGCCAGCGCGTGCTCCGGAGCCAGTACCATAAAGGTTGCTCCATGGAGCGTATCCGGACGTGTGGTGTAGACGGTAATCTTCTCGTCTCTTCCCTCTACCGGGAAATCCACTTCCGCACCGTAGGAACGTCCGATCCAGTCGGTCTGCATCTTCTTAACTTTTTCCGGCCAGTCCAGTTTGTCCAGATCCTCCAGAAGGCGGTCTGCGTACTTGGTAATGCGCAGCATCCACTGGCGAAGGTTTTTCTTGGTTACTGTCGTACCGCAGCGTTCACATTTTCCGTCTACGACTTCCTCGTTGGCAAGACCGGTCTTACAGGACGGGCACCAGTTGATCGGGAACTCTTTTTCGTAAGCCAGTCCGTTCTTGAACATCTGTACAAAGATCCACTGGGTCCATTTGTAGAAGTTCGGATCGGTGGTGTTCACTTCCATATCCCAGTCGTAAATTGCCGCGATATCCTGGATCTGACGTTTGATGTTGGAAACGTTCTGCTTTGTGGAGATTTCCGGATGGATGCCCATTTTAATCGCATAGTTTTCTGCCGGAAGTCCAAAGGCGTCCCATCCCATCGGATGGATCACATAGTAATTCTGCTGCAGTTTATAGCGGCTCCATACATCGGAGATGACATAGCCTCTCCAGTGTCCGACATGCAGACCGTTTCCTGACGGATACGGGAACATATCCAGACAGTAGTATTTTTCTTTTTCCTTTCCGTTTTCATCCACTTTCGGATTGACAGGTTTTTCTTCCCATTTTACCCGCCATTTTGCTTCGATCGCCTTATGATTATAAGGTACTGCCATTGTTTCATCCTCCTGTTATTCTTTCAGAAAGTAAAAAAGCCTTTTCGTCTCCCGTTTCCAGAGACGAAAAGGCTGTCTTTCCGTGGTACCACTCTTCTTCACCTGCGAAGCATCGCAGATGCACTCATTGTTTCGATAACGGGAAACCATCCGTCCTCGCTTACTGATCCGGTTCAGCGAAGAAACTCCGAGGCCAGTTCAAAACGCGCATTCCCTGCCTCGCACCCTGCCGGCAGTTCTCTGAATCCTGCATTCGTTCCTACTCTTCCTCTTCTCTGTTTTTTCTTATGGCTAACAGTTATTCTACCTGTCCGGCGCTGATTTGTCAAGAAAATTTCAGTCGAATAGTTCTGTCAGCAGATCAAAATAATTTTCAAAAGTCTTCCGGCAGCATCCGGGATTTGAGATCGTAATATTTCCGGTCTTCAATCCAGGCAGAGAAAACGCCATTGCGATCCGGTGGTCGTCGTATGTCTCGATGACCGCCTCCGAAGGAATTCCGGGGCGGATCAGGATTCCGTCCTCCTCCGGCAGTTCCCGGCAGTCGATGCCCATGCGCTGCAGTTCGGTACAGATTGCCGCGATACGGTCGGATTCCTGAAAACGGATATGTCCGATATTGGTAATCTTTGTCTCTGTGGAGGCGAACGGTGCGATGGCTGCCAATGTCATCGTCTGGTCGGAAAATTCTTTCATGTTCACGTTGACGCCTTTGAACTCCTGCATCCGGCTGCCGCGGACACAGATTCCGGTTTCAGTATCTTCGGAAGGGCATCCCATTTCTTTCAGTACCGACAGGAATTTCAGATCTCCCTGCATGGAATCGGGATGAATCCCGCGTACAGTCACATCGATGCCGAGTAACGGCGCCATTCCATAGAAATAGCAGGCTCCGGAAACGTCCGGTTCAATCGCATACTCTGACAGACGGGTCTTCTGCCCTCCGGGAATGCGAAGAGCTCCGTTCTGTTCTTCTGATCGGAGACCAAACTGTTCCATCATTTTTCTGGTGATCCGGATATACGCGCCCTGCGTGCGGTCCCCTTCCATTTTCACGGTCAGCCCATCCGGAAGAAGGGTGCCTGTCATCAGAAAGGCGCTGGCAAACTGGCTGCTGATCGTAGTGTCAATAGTCACTTCTGTGAGATTCAGATGGTGTGCCTGCAGCCGGAAAGGAAAATGGCCTTCTTCCTCCTGGCAGGTGATCACAGCGCCGGCATTCCTGAGAATGGAGAGAAGCGGCTCCATCGGGCGTTTCTTCATCTGGCTGGATGCGTCCATCTGATAATCTCCTCCTGCGAAGGCAAGAAATACCGTGAGGAAACGTGCCGCCGTTCCTGCGCTGCGAACATTCAGATGTGCGTTTGGATTGGGAATCTTCCCTCCCGTTCCGACGATGCGCACCTCTTTTTCCTTCTCCCTGATCTCCAGCTCAAAACCCAGTTCTTCCAGGCAGGAAAGAACCGCTCTGGAATCGTCGCTGAACAGGACGCCTTTCAGCAGACAGGGTCCTTCCGATAATGCTGCCAGAAGAAGCGCACGGTTTGTAATGCTTTTCGATCCGGGTACTGTAACAACGATCGGCTCTTTTCCCGAAGCTTTTGGCACATGATATAAGTTTTCCAATGTTTCAACCTCCCAGGCAGTAGATTCATTCGTCATTTTTTAGTGATGCTAACCTTTCACTTAATGCTGCACGTTCTGTTCAGCCATCGCCGCCATCAGATTAAACGGCGGAAGGGCACGGTCGATTTCAGCAAACAGTTCATCGTCATAGCTGCTGCGCAGCTCGCAGGTCCGGTCGAACACCATCGTCGGTTCCTTCTCCGGCGTCACACTTTCCCATTCCGGAAGTTCCGGACTGGATGGTTTTCCGGTATGTGCAAAGGACATCAGAGCGCCGAACATCTGGCGTTCCAGCTTTTCCGTCACATCCGGGATTGTACACACTTCCACCTTGTCTGTGTTGCAGAAGAAAAACGGAATATCCGAACAATGCCATGCCGCTTTCTGATATTGGAATGGAAATTCCAGAATAAAGTTGTAGAGGAACGTCTGTCCGTCTCCGCCCTCTGCATGCATTGCGGCGAACACTTTGGTCGGCTGGCGCATGACACGGTCCACCTGGAGGGCATCGGTCACTGCCCTGCCCGGATAGGCAGCGCGGAAGGCACGGATGATATCGTCTGTATGCTCTCCGTAGACCTTTTCCAGAATTTCATGGGAAGCTTCTTCCGTAAGGCTGTATTTATCGTACTGTGCCGGTACAAAAGAGAACTCTCCAAAAACGGAACCAATCATCAGCGGAATCTTGCGGGCACGGTCGCGAAGACCGTATTCCAGCGGATTGCCTTTGTAATATTCATTGATCATCGGATTTCCGCCGATGTAGCCGCCCTTTGCCGCAATCGCAGGACAAACTTTTTCATAGGCTCTGACCAGCTCATAATACGGCACAGTTTCCAGTTTTTCTACCTCATCTTCCGTAAGTTTAAGTTCCTGAAGCATTGCGGTTACAATCTCACGGCCGTCTCCGGTGCAGTTTGGCATAAGGGTTTTGCTTCCGACACCGCTCATGATCAGCGCTTTCTGGAACAGTCCGTCTGCATCCGGAATCTGCATCAGATCCGCCACTTTCATTCCTCCGCCGGACTGACCAAAGATCGTAACGTTCTCCGGGTCGCCTCCGAGTGCGGCAATATTCTCATGTACCCACCGCAGAGCGGCTACCAGATCGGCATTTCCCGCATTGCCGGAATTCCAGTACTTTTCCCCGAACGGAGAAAGATCCAGGTACCCGAGGATATTCAGCCGGTGATTGACGGAAACGACTACTACATCGCCCTGCATGCACATATTAAATCCGTCATATGCAACCTGCTCGATGGAAGATCCCGCGGAATAGCCGCCCCCGTGAATCCATACAAGAACCGGATGTTTTGCCTGGCTGTCCAGCGTCTTTGTCCAGATGTTCAGATTCTGGCAGTGTTCATTCTGCGGCCAGTAGCGGTGAGGCACCATCAGTTCTCCATTGGGTGTTTCCTGATTCATCAGCGGGCAGACAAACCCATAGGAGGTCGCCTCTTTGACTCCCTCCCAGGAGGATTTCACCGGCATCTGAAAACGGTCTGCGTATGCATAAGGAACGCCCTTGAAGATATATTCTCCGTCACAGTAGTAACCTTTCAGCTTTCCGGAGGAAGTCTCAATGACCGGAACGTCATCATATCTGAATTCTTTCATTTTTCTCCACCTTTCCTTTTTTCTTGTTGTACGACAAATTAAAATTGCTTAAATCAATTATACCTTTCTTGGAAAAGAGTGTAAAGAAAAACGTTGAATTTTCCGATAAATTCGTTTATTCTGATAACAGTTCAATTAAGTTCCATTTTCTGGCTGAAATTCAAAGCACCAAAACGGCTAATCTTCAAATGTTAATTTGTTGAGAAGCTTGGAGTGTATTTGAAAAGGAACGGTGAAAGGGAGGAAAGGAAATGATTTATTTTAACTGTGATTACAATGAAGGGGCACATCCCGCCATTTTAAAAAAGCTTGCGGATACCAACTTTGAACAGACCATCGGATACGGTGAAGACGTATACTGTGCGCAGGCGGCAGAAATGATCCGAAATCTCTGCGAAAAGGAAGATGCCGCTGTGCATTTTGTTGTAGGCGGAACACAGGCAAATCTTACGGTGATCGATGCGGCTCTGCGCCCTTACCAGGGAACGCTCTGCGCAGCCAGCGGGCATATCAATGTCCATGAGACAGGTGCCGTGGAAGCTACCGGACACAAAGTCCTTGGTCTGCCGCATATGGACGGAAAAATTACGGCTGCCCAGGTTACGGAAGTTATGGAAAAGCATCTTGCAGACGCATCCGCGGAGCATACAGTTCAGCCAAAGCTGGTTTATATCTCCAGTCCGACGGAATTCGGCACGCTCTATACAAGAGCAGAGTTGGAAGCGCTCCATGAGACCTGCCGTCGGTATGGTCTGTATCTGTTTCTGGACGGTGCCCGCATGAGTTATGGACTTGCTGCTTCAGGCAATGATGTAACACTTCCGGTCCTGGCGGAATGCTGCGACGTCTTCTATCTCGGCGGAACCAAATGCGGCGCACTGTTCGGAGAAGCTATTGTGATCACAAATCCGGAACTGAAGCAGGATTTCCGCTATATGATCAAACAGAAAGGCGGAATGCTTGCCAAAGGACGTCTGCTGGGCATTCAGTTTCTGGAGCTGCTCAAGGACAATATGAAGATGTACATGGAACTGGCGGAACATGCCGACCGTCTTGCCGATCGGATCCGCGCGGCGTTTCAGGAGAAAGGCTTTGAACTCGTCTGCGAGAACACCACCAATCAGATTTTTGTGATCCTTCCAAACGCTGCGGTAAAGGCGCTTTCAGAACAGTTTGTTCTATCTTTGGATCAGGTGGTGGACGATGGACATCAGATGGTCCGGATCTGTACATCCTGGGCAACCAAGGAAGAGGATGCGGACAGGCTGGTTCAGGCAATCCGGCAGATTTAATAAAACGGATTTGACTTATTAAATGCACAGACTGATAAGCTGCGGCGAAATTGTAAACGCCGTTTCTTATCAGTCTTTTTTTTGTCGTTGCCATATTCTTCCATTACTTCCACATACATATACACATTTTCCGCACACAATTTGGCAGTCAGCAACCGCCAATCTTTCAATAAATTTAAAAACCTCTTGACTTATGTACGAAATCAGACAAGAAGGTGAAGATATGCACTACTTGGAAACAGGAAAATACACCTATCTGGCAGGAGAAATCAACGCTTTATACCATGAAGCCGCTGTAAAAATGGGTATTTCAGACAGCGTTCAAAATATCTTATATGTACTTTGCGAGAAAGGTGGAAAATGTCTGCAAAGTGAGATAAGCAAGCTCACAGGCATCAGCCGCCAGACAATCAATTCTGCCATTCGCAAATTAGAAAAAGAGGAAATCGTGTATCTGGAACAAGGGAAAGGCAGAAATACGATTGTCTGTCTGACGGAAAAAGGAGAGAAATTTGCATTGGAAAAAATATATCCTTTACACGAAATTGAAAACAAAATCTGGAATGAGTGGACATCGGAGGAACAACAGCAATATCTGACTCTTACAAAAAATATCGTGACGGGTTAAAGAAATATCTGGATGCCATGTTATAAATACAGGGAACCATGAACTTTTGAAGGGAGGTGGCTTGATGTCGGCAGCAGTACGCTAAGGGACTTATCGTACTTGATATTGTCCCCTATTTGAAAAATCTTCGCCCTTCATACTTGGAATATCAGGGATTGTCGCTTATCTCCCTATGTCTTTATTCAGCCCGCTTGCAGGAATTGCAGAGTTTCTTTCATCGGTTTATTTGGAATGGGCGTTATGTCAATGATCTGCGGTGTAATACCACCAACTTATATTGGCTGGATTTTCTTTGCGGCAAGCTGTATCGGTTTAGGCGTTTCCGGGAATGTTCATACCATTCCACTGACTGCTTATATCCAGGAATCCGTTGCCTCTGAAAAAATGGGGCGGGTATTTTCGGTACTTACTTTGATTTCTTCCGTCACAATGCCTATTGGGTTGCTTTTCAGCAGTCCGATCGCAGAAAAAGTGGGCGTGAATGTCTGGTTTTTCATTTCCGGTTTTTGTATGATTGCGCTTACCACCCTTGTTATGATTCGATTTGCAGCAAAACACAGGAGGCAGGAAACTGGCGTTCCCCACTGACAATCCCGCTCGCCGTGGCAGGTAGACAATCAAAAGGCGACAGCAAGGAATGCTGTCGAACAAAAGGAAACAGACCTGAAACATACTTCCAAAAGAAGAAGTTTCAGGTCTGTTTCCTTTTCAGATGCCAGTACTATGCTTTCATCCTATTCTTCATCGTTCGCCACTTTGCTTGCTCTCGCTTCAATTTCTTTCTGCTGAACATCCGATGGCGCCTGCTCATATCTTGCGAATTCGTAGGAGAACTCTCCGCTTCCACCGGTCATGGAACGAAGGCTTGTGGAGTATCCGTAGATTTCCAGCTCCGGAACATCCGCTTCGATCACAGTCTTTCCGCCGTGGTCAGGATTCATGCCAAGGACACGTCCGCGGCGTTTGTTCAGATCTCCCATAACATCACCGGTATATTTGTCTTCTACAATGACTTTCAGGGAAACGATGGGCTCCAGAAGAACCGGAGACGCCTCCATAAATCCTTTCTTAAATGCCATCTTTGCCGCAGTCTTGAATGCCATTTCTGAAGAATCTACCGGATGATAGGAACCGTCATACAGAACAGCTTTTACGCCAACCACCGGATATGCAGCCAGAGGACCGGATTCCACAGCGTCCTGAAGACCCTTTTCCACTGCCGGGAAGTAATTCTTCGGAACTGCACCGCCGACAACTTCCTGAGAGAACTCATAAGCCTCATCCAGATTTCCGGACGGCTCAAAGCGCATTTTTACATGGCCATACTGTCCGTGTCCGCCGGACTGTTTCTTATACTTCGCCTCCACATCGGATTTCTTGCGGATGGTCTCGCGGAACGCAACCTTCGGTTTGCTCAGTTCCAGTTCCACTTTATAACGCTCCTGCAGTTTGCTGACGATGATATCAATATGCTGATCGCCCATTCCGTAGATCAGAGTCTGATGATTTGCGGAATCGTTGACTACTTTCATGGTCAGGTCTTCCTGCATCATTTTCTGGAAAGCCTGGGAGATTTTATCTACATCGCCTTTATTCTTTGGTTTATACCGTTTTGCCGTATACGGAACAGACACTTCCGGTTTTCCGTAGCGGATCGGAGCCGCTTTGGTCGCCAGGGAATCGCCTGTTTTTGCATCTCCGAGTTTTGCGATCGCTCCGATATCTCCCGCATGAAGCTCCGGAACCTCGATCGGCTTGGAACCTTCCAGAACGTAGAGTTTGTTCAGCTTTTCTTCGGACTCCTGCTCTACGTTGTACAGAATGTCATCGCTCTTGATAACGCCGGAGCATACTTTGATCAAAGAGTATTTTCCGATAAACGGGTCAACGATCGTCTTGAAGATGGTCGCGGATTTCGATTTCTGGAAATTATAATTTGCCTGGAAAATTTCGTTGGTCGCCGTATTCAGTCCTGCACACGGACGTTCTGCCGGGCTCGGGAAGTATCCGCAGATGTCGTCCAGCAGGTTGGAAACGCCCTGCAGGTTGATCGGTGATCCCATGCAGACCGGAACCAGAGAACCGTCTCCTACATTGGTTGCCAGTGCTGCGGAAATCTCAGCGACAGAGAATTCCTCGCCGCCGAAATACCGGTCCATAAATTCCTCGCTGGTCTCCGCTACGGATTCCATCAGAGTCTCACGGTATTTCTCCAGATATTCTTTGGAATATTCCGGAATCTCACACTCTTCTTTTTTGTCTTTGTCAATATAACGGCGTCCTTTGTTCTTGACAATATTGATATATCCGACAAATTTTTCGTTTTCACGGATCGGCATGTGCAGCGGAGCGATCCGTTTTCCGTACAGTTCGGTCAGCTGCTCTACAACCTGACGGTAGCTGACATTGTCGATATCCATATCGGTAACAAAAATCATACGGGGCAGGTTGTATTTCTCGCAGAGATCCCATGCCTTCTGCGTTCCGACCTGAACACCTGCTTTTCCGGAAACCACGATAACGGCTGCATCCGCCGCGCAGGCTGCTTCCTGTGCTTCGCCGACAAAATCGAAGAAGCCCGGTGTATCCAGAACGTTGATCTTATTTTTTCCCCAGACAATCGGGATCATGGATGTGGAAATGGAAAACTTGCGTTTGATCTCTTCTTTATCAAAATCACTGATGGTATTTCCGTCGCTTACTTTGCCCAGGCGGTTGGTAATTCCGGAAAGATACGCCATAGCCTCTGCCAGCGTTGTCTTTCCGGCGCCGCCGTGTCCAAGCAGGACCACATTTCTGATTCGGTCAGTTCTAAAAACGTCCATATGTAATACCTCCCAATATTAAATTTATGTCCCGGAGTGCCGGATCCATTCATTCCCGCGGGCAACGAGCCAAACGGACATGCCTGCATGTCCATTTGGCGACTGCCGCGAGGGTCAGATACTCCGCAGCAAGCTGCGGGGTATCTGACTTTGTCCATGGATCTTGGTATTCTGCACTCCAACATGTGAAGTTTCACGTCTCCGCTTCTCTTCCTATGGTCTATATTCTACTAAAGAATCGATATTTTTTCAAGTATATTATATAAATTTAACAATATAATTCTGAATTTTCGAATTTTCATCTCTATTTAGATGTACATTATGTATCACTGAAGGTTCTTCCCGATGACTGAATGCTTACAGGCACTCTGTTTTCTTCTTGTTTGTTCGTCAAATTTATATAGTCTGCGGAATAATTATGCTATTTTCTCGCTTTAAAGCAATAAATTATTGACAATTTTTCGTCCATGACTTACAATGAATTTACTGTGCAGAAAACAGGACAATGGAGGACATTTATGAAGACCGAAGTACATGACAAAACAATCAGAAACGTCCGATTTTATGACCATGCGGAGGATTCTCTGTTAAAATTTGCCGTGATTATTTCCAAATCCAACGACAAATGGGTCTATTGCAGACATCGTGCGCGTAATACTTATGAGATCCCGGGCGGACATCGTGAAGCCGGCGAGACCATTCTGGAAACTGCAAAGAGAGAGCTATATGAAGAGACAGGCGCTGTTCAGTATAGCCTCACTCCGGTATGTGTGTATTCCGTTACCAGAGAATGGGAAAACCAGAAGGAAGAATCTTATGGGATGCTGTATTATGCGGAGATTACGGAATTTGAAAAGGAACTGCACAGTGAAATCGAACAGATTGAATTTTTTAATACAATCCCCGAAGCGCTGACTTACCCTGAGATACAGCCGTATCTTTTGGAGGAAGCACAGCGAAGGGGTTTCTGCTGAAAGGAACACAACATGATTATTGTAATGAAACCAAATGCCCCGAAAGAAGCAGTTCAGAAAGTTACCGGTCTGATCCAGGCGAAAGGACTGGAGACGCATCTCTCCGAAGGAAAACAGGTGACCATCATCGGTGTTGTCGGAGACAAGAACCTGCTGTCTCACGAAAATCTTCAGCTGCTCCCTTATGTGGACCGGCTGGTACCAATTACGGAAAGCTATAAGCTTGCCAACAAAAAGTTCCATCCGGAACCGACGACCGTTCAGGTGGGAAATTACCGGATCGGACCAGGCACACTGACCGTTATGGCGGGCCCCTGTGCGGTGGAAACCGAAGAACAGTTGATGATCATCGCGGAAAATGTGAAACGGTCAGGCGCGCAGATTCTCCGCGGCGGCGCATACAAGCCCCGCACTTCCCCGTACTCTTTTCAGGGTCTGGAGGAAGAAGGACTTCGCTATATGGCGGAAGCAAAAAAAGCGTATGGACTGAATACAATCTGCGAAGTGATCAGCCTGGAAGCTATCAACGCCGCTGTAAAGTATGTGGATATGATCCAGATCGGCGCAAGAAACATGCAGAATTTCCAGCTCCTCCGGGAGGCGGGAAAATCCGGGCTTCCGGTACTGCTGAAACGGGGAATCGCCGCTACCATTGACGAGTGGCTGAACGCTGCCGAATATATTATCTCCGAAGGTAATCCGAATGTTGTTCTTTGTGAACGTGGAATCCGTACCTACGAAACAGCCACAAGAAATACACTGGATCTGAGCGCAGTGCCTGTGATCCGTGAGAAAACCCACCTTCCGATCATTGTTGATCCAAGCCATGCAACCGGTGTAGCCGCCTATGTGTCTCCGCTGGCGAAGGCTGCCGTTGCCTGCGGCGCTGACGGACTGATGATCGAGGTACACAACGATCCGGCGCATGCTCTCTCGGACGGTCCCCAGTCTCTGACCTTCGACCGTTTTGATATACTGATGAAAGAGCTGGCTCCTTACAGGGAACTGGCGGAAAGGACTTTGTAACACGATGGATAAAATTACAGTCGGCTTTATCGGCCTCGGTCTGATCGGCGGTTCGATTGCAAGAGCAATGAAAAAATTTCGGACAGACTGTTATCTGATGGCATATTCCCATACAACAGAAACGCTGAAGGAAGCGATCGCAGCCGGTGTCATCGATGTGGCGCTGGCAGAACGTGATCCGCGGTTTTCGGAATGCGATTATATTTTCCTCTGTGCGCCGGTGGAGACGAACCTGTCCTACCTGCCGTTTCTGAAAGAAATCATCAAACCATCCTGTATCGTAACGGATGTGGGAAGCGTAAAAGGCGGGATTCATCGGGAGGTACAGAAACTTGGAATGATCCGGAATTTTATCGGAGGCCACCCGATGGCTGGATCCGAAAAGACCGGATTTGCCAATTCCACCGATTATCTGCTGGAAAATGCGTACTATCTCATCACTCCGGAAGCAGAGATCGAGATTTCCACCCTGTCAGACTTTGTGGAGTTGGTGCGTTCTCTGAAAGCCATTCCGACAGTCTTGACCTATGAAGAACATGATTATGTCACGGCCGCAGTCAGCCACCTTCCGCATATCGTTGCGTCCACTCTTGTGAACACATTGGAAACATTGGATACGCCGGAAGAATATATGAAAATGATCGCCGCCGGAGGCTTCAAAGATATTACCAGGATCGCATCCTCTTCTCCCGTCATGTGGCAGCAGATCTGCGCATCCAATCAGGCACAGATTTCCAGAGTTCTCGACGCCTATATCCGTGCTCTGGTGCAGGCAAAATATCTGGTGGACAACCAGAAGACGGAAGAAATTTTCCGGATGTTTGATACTGCAAAGAATTACCGGGATTCTCTCCCGGATACCAACGGGCCGGCGACGCGTACCTTTGTCCTGTACTGTGATCTGTACGATGAGACGGGAGGAATCGCCGCTGTCACTACCCTGCTTGCTGAGAATGATATCAATATCAAAAATATCGGCATCATTCATAACAGAGAATTTGAAGAAGGGGTTCTGCGCATCGAGTTTTATCAGCCGGAAGCCTGTGACAGCGCAAAGACGGTACTGGAAGAACATTCCTATACGGTGCATTTGCCGAAAAACTGAATATTTCCGATAGCGGAACAGTAAAAAGGATGCCTGAATGTCTGTGTTCAAAAACTACAGACATTTCGGACATCCTTTTCTTTTATTTAGACTGTAATGCTCTGTTTTTGGCTGTAATTATTTGTTGAAGTAATCTGCGATCTCATCCATGCGGCTGATCTGACTAACATGGTTTTCCCCGGAAGCTCCGATGGAACTGGTTCCCATTCCCAGAATACTGATGCGCTCCTCTCCTTTTGGCAGTTTACGATATTCCATGTTGTGTTCCTCCTACTACAATATATTTATGGTTAATATCCCTTACAGCCAGTAAGGAATT
>ERZ1036420.155-NODE-155-length-88809-cov-5.243257_pt1 | contig 88809 bp, 67 predicted proteins | sample MGYA00514220_ERZ1036420 | MGnify/ENA primary metagenome ERZ1036420 (study PRJEB33795, sample SAMN09464938) | human gut metagenome | host: Homo sapiens | place: USA: Stanford, California | collected 2016-10 | study: EMG produced TPA metagenomics assembly of the...
TAAGATGAGGATAAATTTCTCATTTTAACTTGCGCTAAATCTTGACATAGGACCACATATATAGTGGATCGATGGACAGGCTTTCCGAAAGAAGGGTACTGTTATCCTTTTTCAGAAGGCGGAGAAGAGCGGCTTTCAGCGTTCGGGCTTTCATATTATGCCAGTTGCGTATCATGGATTGTTCCACGAATTTCAGGGCATCTTCCAGTTCTCCCTTTCTGGCGGACAGACATGCCAGCCAGTAAATGCCGGCGCTTTGCGTTTCAGCACTCCAGATGGATTTGAAGAATGCATCATAGGCTTTTTCCGGTTCTCCATTGGCTTCATATGCCAGTCCCAGATTGAAATAACATTCGCCGGAATAGGGGTTCGGATTTTTCCAGGTCTGCTTTTTCACAGCAGACTGGAAGTAGGGGATACTTTCTTTCACTTGTCCTCGACGAAGCAGAAGAAGCCCATAACCATTGTTGAGCCGAATGTCGGTGGCATCTCTTTTCAGTCCCTCCAGGTAATAGTCTGCAGGTTCCCTGGTGGCATGGCGATACTGTTCCAGGTGGGTAGCTGCCAGATACAGATCTTCTGTGGTGGCAAGTTTTTCGGGAGCAGGAAGGGGGTCAGCGGGGCTGGGAATGGGTTCTGGTTTTTTCTCGTAGACGGAGTAAGAGACCAGAGTTTTCTGTCCGCAGCTTACCTTGACGGTGCAGTCCGAAAGACGGGAAGGCGCTGGGATTTCCGCTTCAAAGCATGTCTTTGGGGACAAATCCGTGGTGTGGGAATATAGAATCTGTTCCTTTTCCGTCATCTGGATGGAGGCCTGTGCATAATCGCCGGTGACATATACCTTCAGTACCGTCCGTCCGTCTTCTGTTCTGGTTAAGCTTACCGCCGCATCCTTTGTGGCGTTGCCTACCCGGCCTACGCCCTTATAAGGCATGAAATACTGTACAAATGTTTTTTCTTCGTGAGGCTTCAGCCAGGTGAAATCCGGCTGGTTATCGGTATATACATGAAGAACAATATCGAAAGCCTGAACGGATGGCTGTACCGCCGGATACGGATGTGTATCTGGAAACAGTGGAAACGGCCAAAGACCCGGAGGAGAAAGCTGATAGGCTTGGGCTTACCAGAGTGGGTAGCCTGCGAGGGAGCATACAGCAGGAAATCCTACTGGAGAATGTCTAACACAGGTGTGGTCAAAAGAGCATTAACAAAAGAAAGACTGATAAACTGGGGCTTCTATGATTTAGCCACAGCCTATCAGTCTCTGCACATCAACTATTGAAACCGCCGTGTACCGAACGGTACGCACGGTGGTGTGTGAGGACGGCGGCTAATCACCGCCTCCTACTCGATTAAGTTTTTCTTTGAGGATTACTGAAAGACGTCAAGTACTTCGCTGTTCTCTTTTACAAAAGCAATATATTGATCAAGTTCGGCATGGACGGTGATCCATTGTTTTCCTGTATAGGTTTTATGGTCAATCACGGATATCCAGCTGCCTTCCGGCAGATATACCTTACGTTCCACCTGTCCGCGTTCCATAATGGGGGCGAAGAGAATATCTTCACCGAACGTATACTGGTCCTCTAACGTATAGCATACTTCATCTTCATAAAAATCATAGAACATTGGACGCATAACAGGAGACCCTGTTTTGCTGGCGATATCCATATATTTCATAATGTAGGGACGCAGCTTCTCTCTGGTTTCAATCAGTTTTTTGATGATGGTATAATTTTCATCCCCAAAAGCCCAGATTTCGTTGGGGCCACCGCTTCGTTCGATAATACCTGGATTTGGCTCAGGCTGATCAGGTGTCCGGAGTCTGGAACCATGCAGTCTCATGATTGGTGAGAATAATCCGAATTGGAACCAGCGGACGATCAATTCCCGGAAATCATCGCTTAAAGTATCCCCGCTCAGAAATCCTCCAATATCGCTGTTCCACCATGGGATGCCGCACATGCCCATGGAAAGACCGCTGGTCACGCTTTGGCGCAAAGCATTCCAATCGGACACAATGTCACCGTTCCATACAGCCGCGCCGTATTTCTGGCTGCCGGGATATGCTGCCCGGGTCAAAGAAATGATTTCTGTTTCTCCGGCATCTTGTAAGCCCTCATAGAGCATTTTTACATAGTAATAGGGATATAAGAGCGCGGTCTGTGCGCCGTTTCCCTTGTAAAAATGCAAGTGGCCGAATTGCTGAGGGTGTACTTCCGGTTCCGCTTCGTCCAACCAGAAATTCTTAATGCCATGGGAATAGTAATTTTCTTTGATCTTACCCCATACAAAATCTCTGGTCTCCGGATTCATCGGATCGATAAAGGTCTGCTGTCCATAGAAAGAAAAAGTACCGTATTGTCCGTTTTCGGTGCGGACCAGCATATTTTTTTCGTTCATCACTTCATAATTTTCACTGTTTGGATTGATGGTCGGCCAAATAGACACAATCGGTTTAATATTCATTTCTTCCAGTTCTTTACACATAGCGGAAGGATCCGGCCAGTATTTTGGGTCAAATTTCCATTCGCCCTGTTCGGTCCAGTGGAAATAGTCAATGACGATGGCATCAATCGGAATCCCGCGCCGTTTATATTCTCTTGCTACAGAGAGTAATTCCTCCTGGCTTTCATAACGAAGTTTACACTGCCAGAAGCCGGCAGCCCATTCCGGAAACTGAGGCGCGTAACCGGTTAAATCGGCATAAGTTTTCATAATATCCGCCGGCTTGTCACCGACAAAGATTAAATAATCCGCCTGATAAGCGCTGTCGCTGCACCACATGGTGTGATTTCTTGTGGTTTCACATCGGCCAGGGGATGGGTTATTCCAAAAGAAGCCATAACCCAGCGAGGAATACAGGAATGGCAATGTGGATTTTGTATTATAATGTACCAGATTGCAGGTGCTTCCCTTTCTGTCAAAGGCATCTTCTGTTTCCTGTCCCAGTCCATAAAAATGTTCTCCGGGATTTGCTTCGAAAATCGCCTTGACCGTATAGTGGTTTCCTTCTGTATGGACATATTTGTTCACATAGTCGCCTTCATATTTGGTTTTTAAAATTAATTTGTCTTTTCGGTAAAAACAGATAATGCCGCCATACCATGGAAATCCCACTTCGATCGTGGCTTTCACATCTCCATTGGTAATTGTGGCAAAATCTTCGTTTCCCTCTATGATACAGTTGTCTTCCGTCGCAGGCGGAAGTAAGGTCCAGTTTTCATCCGAGATACAGGCATTTCTGGTCGCTCTGGTTCGCAGACAGTTCCTGCCGTATGCTTCAATGACTACCAGTTCGTCTCTTCTCTGAAAGATCAATCGATTCTGTTCTAACACTATTTTTCCCATGCATACACCTCTCTTGAAATTCATCTTATTTGTAACAGCATTGGATTTCTGTTAATTTATTATAGCAATGATGACTTTTGATGGCTTGATTTTTCTTGATAAAAACTAACACAATCTTGATGTGTTAAAAAATTCGTGATATGGTTTTTGTAATATGAATTCCGGGGAGAAGATTTTATGAATTCTTATACCAATGACTCTTTTTATGAAAATATTTCACATCAGACAGACGCGGCTCCGTATTCGGTTCACTATACCGAGGCGGCCGTGGATCATGAACCGGTGTTATATCTCCATTGGCATCATGAAATGGAGTTTTTAGTGCTGGTACAGGGAGAAATCACCGTTCATATGGAAGATCGATCGTATGTCCTGCAGGCGGGAGATGGGATTTTTATTCCGCCTGGGCTGCTTCATTACGCCAATAGTCGGTCAGAAATCCCGCCGGCGTTTTATGCTTTTGTTTTATCGCCGATGTTCTTGTTCCCAGAGTCTGAAACGTACAGTTATAACACCTATGTACTGCCGGTGCTGCATAATAATCTGGCTTTCGCGACGGTTTTGACGGAGGGGATTGACTGGCAGAAAGAGATTCTTACATATTTAAACCAGATCATTCAAAACCAGGAGGCAGGAGAACTCTATATGAGGGGAACCTCTTTATTGATATGGGATAAGCTTTTTCATCACCACATATCCAAAATCGGAGGAAAGAAAGCATTTTATGTAAATGCCGATCAGTTATCGGATTCCCTTGTTTATATACACAAAAACTATCATCAGAATATCACTTTGGAAGAATTGGCAGAATATGCCCATTTGAGTGAAGGGCAGTTCTGTCGTTCCTTTAAGGAATTAACAGGAATGACACCGTTTCGTTATTTGATACGATATCGTATCCTGCAAAGCTGCAATCAATTGCTTTTGACAGACAAAAAAGTAACAGAAATCGCTCTTTCCTGTGGATTCAACAATATCAGTTACTACAACCGGGCATTTTTTAAGATCATGAGGATGACGCCCACAGAATATCGCAAAACGACAGAAAAAAATAGTACTTTCATCATTTAAGAACATTCAGCAACAAATGGGAGCAGGTTAGCAAGTGATAAGAAGAAAAAAAAGAAGAAAAAAGTTACACTTTAGATAAAATCATGTGGGAGATGCTAAAAGACAAGGGGGAAATGCGTTTGGGATGAAAACAGGAAAAAACAAAAAGTGGATGTTGATCATTTTGCCAGCGGCGGTTGCGATGCTCTTTGGCGTATTTGCGGAACAGATGACGAAAGGAGAGTCTGAAACATCACAAAAAGAATCGGAGACGGTAGAAAGGGTGGAAATCATGCAGGAAGAATCAGAAACCAACACAGGAAAATATGCAGATACCAGTTCTTATGAGGAACTGGATGAACTTTATAAAGAATATTTTATGCTGGGAACCGGCTGTGAAGCCATTGACCATTGGAACAATCAGCTTGCAGAAATCGGTAATCCGGAGAAAGAAGCATTAATCAGCAGAATGTATAACAGTATTACGTTTGGCAATGAATTCAAACCGGCTTACAATTTTGATGCCTCATCGGAAACGTTGTTTACCGTTGATTTTGCGGCGGAGGAATTATTGGATTGGGCCAAAGAAAATGGAGTAAAAGTCCGTGGACATGTACTTGTGTGGCATGCACAGGTCAATCCATCTATTTTTGCAAAAGATTTTAAAGCATATTCTGGTGGAAACCTGACGGTTAGCGATACAGATGTTCTGGATGAAGATTGTCTGGTGAGCCGTGAAGTTTTGCTGGAAAGGTTAAAAACTTATATATATGGAGTATTGGAGTACACTTATCGGAATGGGTATGCTGATATTATTTATGCATGGGATGTGGTAAACGAAGCATGCGATGAGAGTCAGCCGGATGGTTTGCGCAATAGTTACTGGTATCAGATTATAGGGCCGGACTATCTGTATTACTGCTTTTTATACGCAAGAGAAGCAGAAGTTCTGTATTCCAATCAGTATGCTTCCCTTTATGGATTGAATCCGGAAACGGATGATCTGTCTTCTATTCAGCCAAAACTGTTTTATAACGACTATAATGAATGGGTGGTTTCCCGTAGCGATGCAATTGTACATTTTCTGACGGAAGAACCATGGAATGAAAATCATGAAAAAGTTACCAGTCCGGTGATTCACCCGGATGGAGATGGAACCATATATGGAGATGGTCTAATCGATGGAATTGGAATGCAGGGTCATCTGGATGACACGCAGAATATTGAACAGTATATGACTGCGCTGGAAAAGTATGATGCAGCTGTGGATGAAATACATATCACGGAGCTGGATGTCGGTTGTACAGGAAGTGACGCAAATGCAGAATTCTACCAGGCAAAGTTCTACTATGATTTTTTTGCAAGGTTGATAGAGGAAGTAAAAGGTGGGGTAAATCTTACATCCGTCACAATATGGGGATTGACCGATGACGCATCCTGGAGAACTGATGTAAATCCGTTGCTTTTCAATGGTGACTTGTCAAAGAAACCCGCTTTTGAAGCGATGGTTATGGCCGGAAAAGGTGAGGAGTTCTCATTGACAGCGGTTAAGCTCGCTGTTAACGCAAAAGATATGCATGTTTCTTTTGAACCCTATGTGGAGGACGGTAAAACGAAAACAGTAACGCCGCAGAGCGTAGGGGTTTACAGCCGTGGAACAGGACATCAGTCGGTCATTACAATGGTAAATACAGAAAATCATACAGAAGATGCCGTAATAGGATATGCTCTTAAAATAAGCAGAAGCGAACAGGATGCATCCATGAAGATGGATCTGTCTTCTTATATTGGCAGAACTGTGAAAATAACAGCATTTGTTAAAACACAGGATAAAAAGATCCGAATGGGATTAGATACAACGGTATCCGAACAGCTCATAGAAAAAAATGCTTCGGATGATTGGGTGGAAGTATCGGCAGAGTGCACGATTCCGGAGGATTTAAATTCAGCAAATCTTTATCTGGAAACGGACGGAAGCGCTGATTTTTATGTGGATGATATTGATATTTCTGTTGTTTCTCAGAATGCGGCAGGTGCTGAGAACAACGTATAACTGGTACGGGATTCCTATGAAAGAATTATGCAGTATATAGAGAGGAGATAACTATGAATAATACAGGAAATCAGGAAATAAATCCTATCACCCGTTTGGATTATCCGGATCCGGATGTCATCAGGGTCGATAATACTTACTATATGGTCAGCACAACGATGCACTTTATGCCTGGATGTGAAATTCTGCGGTCTTACGATTTGGTAAACTGGGAGCATGCATCCTATGTCTATGATGTATTGGATTCCACTCCGGGACAGAAAATAGAAGGGGAGGAAAATATATACGGACAGGGAATGTGGGCGGCTTCCCTGCGTTATCATAAAGGAATCTTTTATGTGTGTTTTGTGGCAAATGATACCGGGAAAACATACATTTATTCAGCGCCTTCTATCGAAGGACCGTGGAAAAAGAGTTATATCAAGGGCTTTTATCATGACTGTTCCATTTTGTTTGATGATGATGACAGAGTCTACATAGCATCGGGAAACAAATACATTCGTCTGCAGGAATTGGATGCGGATTTGAGCGGTCCGAAAGAAGGCGGTATCGACAGAATTGTTGTCAAGGACGAAGGACATCCCGGCCTTGGTTATGAAGGTACTCATTTTTATAAAATAAACGGTAAATACTATCTGTTCTTTATTCACTCTCTGAGAAAAGAGTGGAAACGGGTGGAGGCATGTTTCGTGTCGGATTCTCTGGAAGGAGAATTCACAGGCGGCGATGTGCTGAATGATGATATGGGATATTGTAATCAGGGAGTTGCCCAGGGAGGAATTGTAGACACTCCGGATGGGAAATGGTATGCAGTGTTGTTTCAGGACAGAGGGGCAGTGGGGCGTATTCCGGTACTGGTTCCGATCCGATGGGAAGAGGATTATCCGGTGTTTGGTGTGGACGGAAAAGTACCGGCTGATTTTGAAACGGTAAGTACCAGACCGGGATATGAATATCTTCCTTTGGTACAGAGTGATGATTTTAAGGGCGGTTTCTCTGTGGATGGAGAGGTAAAGGCATCCGGAAGAATGACGAAACAGTATGATTATGACAGTTTTGGGTTGAAAAGCTGCTGGCAGATCAACCATGAACCGGATTTGTCTCTGATCAAAAGAGATTTCGAGACTGGAACAGTGGAAATTACCACGGATAAGCTCTGCAAAAATGTAACACAGGCGAAAAATACCCTGACGCAGAGAATGCGTTTTCCGGGCTGTGTTGGGGAGGTAACGGTAGATGCTTCTTTGCTGAAAGACGGTGATTATGCAGGACTTTGTGCATTACAGGGATGTTACGGTCTTGTGGCTGTCACAAAGAAGAACGGAAAATTGTTTGCAGTAATGAAGAACCGCCCGGCGGATAACGCATCTCTGCAGGGAATGGAGAAGGACACGCAGGCAGGCATTCTGCAGGAAGAAGTGGAAATCCATACAGATCACGTGAAATTCAGGGTGGAAGCAGAATTTGAAAACATGAAAGATGAAGCAAGATTCTATTATGATGCAGGAGAAGGTTGGAAACAGATAGGAATCAGCCAGAAGCTGTATTTCAAGATGGATCATTTTACCGGCTGTCGGTTTGGATTGTTCATATACGCTACAAAGGAAATTGGAGGCAGTGCGGGATTTTCTGAATTTATATACAGATAATACTTGTCGAATGGAAAACAAAAGATACACAGGAATGAATTTTTAAATGCACTGCGGTCGTAAAATAAAACACCCCCAAACATCTGCACAAGCGGCAGGGTTTGGGGGTGTTTTGCTTTATGGGTTATGAAAAGTATGTTCTTTGGAACGATACTCGCTGGGAGTGCAGCTTTTGTGCTGCTTGAAGAGCCGGTTAAAAGTGGAGATACTGGGAAATCCTGCCTGGATAGCAACCTCGGTAATGGAGAGGTCAGGGTTGGCCAGAAGTTCTTCAGCGGCTTTGATGCGTCTGTAACATAAGTAGTCTCCAAAAGTGAAATTAGTATATTGCTTAAACAGTCTGGAGAAATGATATTTACTAAAACCGACAGATTTGGCAACGGTCTCAAGATCTAAATTTTCCGTATAATGCGTGTCTATGTAGGTCATGAGAGCGTTGAATTTCTGTATATATTCTTTCTGTTTATCTAATTGAACCTTTGGAAACAAAGCTTCTGCGTTGATGCGATTGTAGGCAAATTTGACAAAGAAATTGATAAGCAGAGAGTAAATGATCAGTTCGCTGTATTCTTTTTGGCTGAAATATTCGTTGCACATCTGCGTAAGCAACTGGTATATGTCGTTGTAAATTTTAGGATAAGTTTCGGGAGTGACATAAAGCGGCTGCGCCAGGAGGGACTGAATGTCGGAGAAACTTTTCAGTTTGGTAATTAAAGTGATGTCAAACAGGAAAACGAATCGTTTCCCCTCGTTCGGAGCAATCAGTTCGTGGAGTTCGCCGGGAGGAATTACTAAAATTTCACCAGGCAGCAGGTGATAGCTGCTGTCGTTAACGATGACATCGTAGTAATTTTCAACCGGCATCAGAATTTCCATGGCGGTATGCCAGTGGGAAGGGAAGTCCGCCGATTGTTCATTGAACCAGATGCGTATAGTAGTAGCGTTATGGAATTCTACTTCTTCCTGATCTATTGTGAAATATCTGGAACCGGTAAAATCGCTGTTGATACTGTATAGATCTAAATGATTTCCGTTAAAAAGTTTCGTCATACTTCCTCCTATAATAGCAAAATAAGAATAATTAAATTTTGCGTTTTTTGGCGCTCGCCTAATTTGGTGAATATTATAAATAAAGCACAAAAAAGAAATGAAATACACAATGATTTTATAAGATAAGTGTAACATTTTGACGCAAATAAGGCAATAATAAATAGATAAAAAGTAAATTTGAACAAAAAGTGAGCAAAGGATGAAGAACGAATAGCAAAAACTAAGAAGCAATATGTTAAAAATCATAGTAAAATACAAATACAAGAGACAAATATATTATTACTATTATTTTGGTAGAAGTCATGGAGGCATTTATGAAGGGGTCTGTAAAAAAAGCAATTATTATAATCGGTGTCCTGATAGTACTTGTTATTTGTGTATTATTGAACTTGAGACCGGTGGAAAATTTTCAACAGAAATATGAAGGGGTCGACTTGAGCGCTGATGTAGAAGGCGCCGTCAGAGAAGGTACATATACAAAGTATTTGAATGCCCATGAAGATGCAGCATGTCCTGCCGAAGATATAGAAGTGGATCTGTTTGCTTACATGGAAGGGGAAGGCGTAGAAGTATATGAAAATTATGAGGGGGAAGAGAAAGCTCTTTATACAGATACGGAATCCACGGTTACCTGGAAGGTAAATGTTCCTGAGGCAGGTTTCTACAACCTTTATCTGGAGTATATAACAGTAGAGTCCCGAGGGGTTGCGATCGAACGTTCTGTATACATCAATGGAGAACTTCCGTTTGATGATGCGGGAAACATTATTTTTACAAGAACCTGGACAGACGCCTCAGAACCTAAGGTAGACAATCAGGGAAATGAAATTCGTCCTTCGCAGGTGGAAGTTTACAAATGGCAGAGCACTTTCTGCAAAGATGATATGGGATATATCATAAATCCTTATCAGTTTTATTTTGAAGCCGGAGAGAATACGATCACCATGGAAGGTGTAAACGAACCCATGGTTTTGAAAAAACTCACACTGGCTGCAATCGATGATTCCGTTACATACGAAGAATATCTGGCAAACTGTCCGGGGGAAGGAAATTCAGAAACCAATATTAATTATGTGCAGGTGGTACAGGGAGAGGATTCGACGATACGATCAGAATCATCTCTGTATGCGAAATATGACAAATCGGCGCCGAACACTCAGCCATACAGTGTGACGAATACAATTCTGAATTATGTAGGCGGAGAAACATGGTGCAGTGCAGGCCAGTGGATCGAATGGGAGTTTTCGGTTCCGGAGGACGGTTATTACAATATTACTGTTAAGGGAAGACAGAATTATGCCCGCGGCAGTGTATCTTCCAGAACGGTATATATCGATGGAGAAATCCCATTTGAAGAAATGGAAGAGATTTCCTTCGAATATGAGAATGACTGGAACAATCTGACTCTCGCAGATGCAGATGGAAATCCGTATAAAATTTATCTTACAGAAGGAACACATACCATTCGTCTGGAAGCTACATTGGGCGGTTCCGGTATTCTGCTGGAAGAACTGGAAGATTCTATTTATCGTCTGAATCAGATTTACAGGAAACTTTTGGTATATACCGGAGCAACGCCGGATCAATACCGCGATTACAATATTGATCAGGTATATCCGGAAGTGATGGAAGCTATGGATCTGGAATCCAAACGCCTCTACAAGATTGTAGATGAAATGGTTGCTTATACGGGACAAAAAGCCGATAAGATTGCGACGGCGCAGACTCTTGCGCAGCAGCTGGAGCGATTTGTAGAAAAGCCGAACAAGATTACGGAAGAGTTTACAACATTTAAAGACAATATTACTTCTCTCGGTACTGCGGTTCTGAATATGGGTGAAACGAAACTGGATATCGATTATCTGGTAATTACCAGCACAGATACAGAACCGGAAAAAGACGAAGCGAACTTCTTCTCTAAAATGTGGCATGAGATCAAAGCATTTGCGGCAACTTTCTACGTTGACTATGATGCGGTTGGTGATGTCTATGAGGAGAATGATGAAGAAGTAGTTACGGTTTGGATCCTGAGCGGTCGTGACCAGGGCACTATTTTGAAATCCATGGTGGACGATACCTTTACTCCTGATACGGGAATTAAGGTCAATGTGGAAGTTGTAGCGGCTAATGCTTTGCTGAGTGCAGTTATGGCAGGAAGAGGACCGGATGTGGTTCTTTCCGTCGGAGCTGACCAGCCTGTGAACTATGCGCTTCGTGGAGCAGCTGAAGATCTTACTCAGTTTGAAGATTATCAAGAGGTTTTGAGTAGCTATACAGAAAGTTCATATCAACAGTATTGCCTCGACGGTGCAATTTATGCGATTCCTGAAACGCAGACATTTAATGTGATGTTCTATAGAACCGATGTTTTGGAACAATTGGAACTGGAAGTTCCCCAGACCTGGCAGGATTTGATTGAAATGCTTCCTACCATTCAGGGCAACAATATGTCCATCGGCATTCCATCGGCGGCAGGCAGCAGCGGCAGCGCAAGCGCCAGCACAACGATTGCATCCAACGCAGCAGACCTGTCCTTATATTTCAGTTTGCTATACCAGTACGGCGGAGATTTGTACAACGAAGCAGGAACCAAAGCTGAGATCAACGATGAAGCGGGTGTTGAAGCGTTTGATGTATATACCAGATTCTTTACGGATTATGGAATTCCTACCTATTTTGATTTTGTCAGCCGGTTCCGTTCTGGTGAAATGCCTATCGGTATTGCGAGCTATTCGACGTACAATACCTTGATGGTATCTGCGCCGGAGATTAAAGGCTTATGGGACTTTACATTAATTCCTGGTACTGAAAAAACAGATGAAAATGGTAATACTTACATCGATCGTTCCGACTTTATTACCGGCAGTGGGACAATGATGATTGCTTCTGATGATGAGGATACAAAACAGAGAGCGTGGGAATTCATGAAATGGTGGGCAAGTTCGGACACGCAGGTACGTTTTGGCCGTGAAATTGAAGCGTTGCTCGGATCTTCTGCAAGATATGCAACCGCAAATATAAATGCGTTCAGCCAGCTGGCATGGACTGCAGATGATATTGAAGTATTAACAGAGCAGTGGCGTCAAACGGTAGGAATTCGTGAAATCCCTGGCGGATACTATACGGGACGGCATATAACAAATGCGGTTCGAAAGGTTATTAATGACCAGGAAGATCCGAGAGAGACAATTATTGATTATACCATTACCATTAATGAAGAAATTGCCAAGAAACGTTCAGAGTTTGGTCTGCCGTTGGAATAGGAGGTAAGTAAGAAATGAAAGAATATATCCGCAGATATTTCATGTTGCGCAGGCATAATATGAAGGTTGCGATAAAAAAGGCCAAAATGAGTAAAATGTGTTATGCGTTTCTGGCGCCGTATGCAATAATATTTGCCTTGTTTTACATATTGCCGGTTATAACCTCTATTTTTTACAGTTTTACTTATTACAACATTCTGGAATCTCCCAAGTTTGTCGGGCTGCAGAATTATATCAACTTAATTTTACAGGATGATGTATTTCTGATCGGTGTAAAAAATACGTTTGTCATTGCTGTTATCACAGGACCGTTGGGCTATATCGCCTCTTTCCTGTTTGCATGGCTGATCAACGAATTGCCACGATGGGTTCGAACGATTGCTGTTGTTGTGTTCTATGCTCCTTCCATTGCGGGCAACGCGTACGTTATTTTTTCTATCTTCTTCAGAGGCGACGCATACGGATATGTAAATGCAGCTTTGATGAATATGGGTATTATTAATTCGCCGATCCTCTGGCTGACGGATCCGGATTACATGCTTCCGATTTGTATGCTGGTTATTTTATGGATGAGTTTGGGTACCGGCTTCCTTTCCTTTGTAGCAGGTCTGCAGGGGGTTGACCGTGCTCAGTATGAAGCAGGTTATGTGGACGGTATTCGAAATCGTTGGCAGGAATTATGGTACATCACACTGCCGAATATGAAACCGATGTTGTTATTTGGCGCGGTAATGTCCATTACTCAGTCCTTTGGTGTTTGCGATGTAACCATGGCGCTTTGCGGCTATCCGAGTACAGATTATGCAGCGCGAACAGTTGTCACCCATTTGTTTGACTACGGCTATTCCCGATTTGAAATGGGTTATGCATCTGCAATTGCAACTTTGTTGTTTTTGATTATGATTTTGTGTAATAAGGCAATTCAAAGCATGTTAAGAAGAGTGGGAACCTGATATGAAGAAACAGAAAAAAGAAGCAAATGTGACAAAAAAGAATTTAGTAAAATTAAAAAGAAGACAGCCGAATCGTTCCAGGATTGGAGATTTTATCATCTACTTCTTTTTGATACTGGTAGCATTAATGATGGTATTTCCATTAGTGTTTGCTATTAACAATGCATTGAAGCCGCTGGATGAGTTGTTTATGTTTCCGCCAAAGGTTTTTGCTCAGAATCCTACACTGGATAACTTTTCAGATTTATTTGTAACCATGGGAAAGAGTTGGGTTACATTTCCCAGATATGTGTTCAATACGGTATTTATTACGGTTGTAGGTACAGCGGGACACCTGATCCTGGCATCCATGGCTGCCTTCGTGTTGGCGAAGTATGACTTTCCCGGGGGAAAGACCTTTTTCAAACTCGTTACAGTCGCGTTGATGTTCAGTGGTTATATAACGGCAATTCCCAACTATTTGATCATCAACGAATTGGGATGGATTGATACATACTGGGCAATTATTATTCCGGCGTTTGCGTCTCCCATGGGATTGTTTCTTATGAAACAGTTTATGGAAGGATTACCAATGTCTCTGATCGAGGCGGCCAAGATTGATGGTGCAAATGAGTGGAAGGTATTTATCAGTATCGTAATGCCGAATGTAAAACCGGCGTGGCTGACAATGATTATTTTCTCTGTACAGGGACTTTGGAATAATCAGGCGGCGACTTTCATTTATTCCGAGGAGAAAAAAACCCTGGTCTATGCTTTGCAGCAGATTCAGAGCGGTGGTATTGCAAGAACCGGTCAGGCAGCGGCAGTTACGGTAGTAGTTATGGCAGTACCGATCCTTATTTTCATATTGTCAGAAAGTCAGATCCTGGAGACAATGGCAAGCTCCGGTTTGAAAGATTAAGGAGGTTGGTGCATGTTATGAAAAAAACAATGAAAAGACTTAGCGCACTGCTGATCGGTATGATGATAGCACTAAGCTCCGCTATGGCAGTTTATGCAGATGAGGGTTATACGTACAACTATGATTACTGGGGAGATATACAGTATTCTCCGGATGCATATGAAGTGTCTGGTGTATATTCAGCCGTAGATTTTGGTCTGGAGACAGGATTGAAAACCCCATCCGGTTTGTTTGTGTATGAAGATATGATTTATATCTGCGATACCGGTAATAACAGAATTCTGGAAATTCAAAGAACCGGCTCCCAGACTCTGGAATTGATTCGTGTGATTGACAGCTTTAAGGGCGGTGAGGGACCGGAAACCTTTTCCTCTCCGCAGGATGTGGCGGTTACAGATGATGGTTACATATTTATTGCTGACACGAATAATAGCCGGATATTGAAGCTGGATATGGATCTGAATTACGTCATGGAATTTACAAAGCCTGTGGATGCTACTTTTGACCAGGATTTAAGTTTCCTGCCTTACAAGCTTGCGATCGATACTGCGGGCCGCGTATATTGTGTGGCAACCAATGTGAATAAGGGCTTGATCAAATTCGAAGCAGACGGGGAATTTTCCGGTTTTATAGGAGCTACGGAAGTCACCTATGATTGGACGGATTACATCTGGAAGCGCTTTGCTACACAGGCACAGAGAGAACAGATGGAATCTTTTGTACCAACCGAATACGACAACATTTATATGGATTATGAAGGATTTATTTATGCATGTACGACTCATGTTACAAAGTCAACATTGGAGGATGGGACTGCAGATCCAATTCGCCGCCTGAATATGATGGGAAGCGATATTCTGATCCGAAATGGTGAATGGCATATTATTGGTGATATCTATTGGGGGGATGGCGGCGGATATTCCGGTCCTTCTTTGATCACAGATATCACAGCGTTTGATAATGATGTATATGTGGGATTAGATAAAGTAAGAGGCCGTTTATTTGCTTATGACGATCAGGGGCGTATGTTGTTTGCGTTCGGCGGAAACGGTAATATGGACGGGTATTTCAAACTTCCAAGCGCCATTGATCATATGGGATATGATTTACTGGTCTTGGATCAACAGGACAACAGTCTGGCGATATTTACACCTACGGAATTTGGTAAGTATATTTATCAGGCGATCGATCAGTTTCAGGCAGGTGAGTATGCTGAGTCCGGTGACAGCTGGCAGAAAGTTCTGGAGTTGAATGGTAACTATGATCGTGCATACATCGGTATCGGACGTTCTCTGCTTCGCCAGGAAGAATATGAAGAAGCATTGGATTATTTCAGACTGAAATGGGACGATGAAAACTATTCAAAGGCATTTAAGCAGTATCGTAAGGAATGGGTAGAAGAGCATATCGGTGTTATTTTTATCATAGTATTCGCAGTGCTTTGTATCCCGTTATTGGTGGGTAAAATAAAAGCGATCAAGCATGAAATTGATCAGGCAGATATCTTTAGAGATTATAAGCAATAGGATATGAAAAACAGAACGGAGGCAGGCATGTTAGCTTCACTGAAAAAAAAGGAAACGTATGAACATTATTTGGAAACATTGAAGTTTGCCCTATATTGCATTACACATCCGTTGGATGGATTTTGGGATTTGACTCATGAAAAGAGAGGATCCATAGCAGCGGCAAATACCATATTGCTTTTAACATTGCTTGCTAATCTATTTAAGTTGCAGTATACAAGTTTCCTGTTTAATCAGGTATATTGGCCGGAGGAAAATCTGCTGATCCATATAGCGAGTATCGTTTTTCCTCTTGCTCTCTGGTGTGTGGGAAACTGGGCATTGACAACGTTGTTTAATGGTAAGGGACGTCTGAATCAGATATATATGGCAACTTGTTATGCATTAACGCCATATCCGCTCATTCAATTTCCACTGATTATTTTAAGCAATATGGTAACTGTGGATGAAGGTGCGTTCTACACGGTACTGAGCGGATTATCAATTGTATGGGCAGCCTTGCTGATTATATCAGCCATGATGCAGATCCATGAATATTCGGTGAGTAAAACAGTGCTTTTTACCATAGCAACCATCTTTGCAATGCTTGTAATGGTTTTTATTCTGTTGATTTTTTTCAGTATGATTAGCCAGGGCGTGTCATATTTCATATCTTTGATACGTGAGATTCTATTCAGAATGTAGCAGGTTGGAGGAAGAAGAGACATGAAGAAAGAAAAATCAGTTAGAAAGGCAGAATTTCAGGCTGCGCTTTTCAGGCAGTTAAAGAGTCTGATCGTTCCGTTCATTATCCTTGCTATTATCCTGATAGGTGTTTTGGTCATCAGTTTTTCGCAGGGAGAAGCAGAACCGGAAGAGGTTGTCAGAGTAAACGGATATGAAGGGGAGGAAACGGAGATTACTCTGGAAAATGATAAATTGCTGTTTTCCATGAATTCTCTTACTACTCAGTTTTCTGTTACGATGAAAGAGACCGGAGAAACATGGACTTCCAATCCGGAGGGAGCTGCAGAAGACAGTGCGGCCCTTGAGATTGAAAAAAATAAACTGCAGTCCACAGTGCTTTTAACTTATAGCACTCAGAATGGTGTAGATGCCCTTCTTGATAACTATGAATACAGTATTGCAAAAGGTATTTATGAGATTGAAACCGGCGATGGCTATATCAAGGTGAATTATTCTATCGGTGATCTGGAACAGGAATATGTGGTTCCTCTTGTTATGGAAGAGGATCGTATGGAAGAATATTTGAGCAAAATGGGGCAGAGAGAAAGCCTTATGATTGGCGAATATTATAAGAAATTGGACATCAACGATCTTAGCAAGAGTGATAAGGCTGCAAAAGATGAATTGACAGCACGTTATCCATCGATGGAGACTACGGTGATCTATGTCCTGCGTGATAATGTAAAAGCCAGTATTCAAACAAGACTGCAGCAGTATTTTGAAGAAGCTGGGTATACCTATGAAGAGTATGTGGAAGACAAGGAAAAAGACAAGCAGGAAAAAGTCTCAGAAAAACCGGTATTTAATGTAAGTGTGATTTACCGTTTGGACGGAGATGATCTGATCGTGGAGGTCCCATTTGACGATCTGGAATATAAAGAGGATTATCCCATCTATTATTTGAGCGTGCTTCCTTATTTTGGAGCGTCCGGAACAACAGATGAAGGTTTCTTATTTGTGCCCGAAGGCGGTGGCGCACTGATCGAATTTAATAACGGTAAGACCAGCCAAAACAGTTATTATTCAAATGTATATGGCTGGGATATGGGACAGGACAGAGACGCCGTTGTTCATGATACGCGAACCTATTTCAATGTTTTTGGCGAGTCGAAAAATGATTCCTCTTTTATCTGTATGCTTGAAGATGGGGTGCCGTATGCATCCATTCAGGCGGATATCAGTGGAAGAAGCCACAGTTACAATTATGTGAATGCAGTATATTCTGTATTGCACAGGGAACAGTACGATGTTTCAGACAGAAGTACGCAGTCCATGTTCGTATACGAAGATGGAACTGCCGAGGGGGAAGGAATCGTACAGAGATACAGCTTTATTGATTCCGGGGACTATGTAGATATGGCGGAGGACTATCGCAGTTATCTGAAAGATAAGTATGGCGATTACCTTACGGTGAATGACGATACAGAAACTCCGGTAGCTTTAGAAATTATCGGAGCGGTAGATAAAGTCAAACAGGTATTTGGTGTTCCGGTGTCCAGTCCGTTGGAACTGACCACATACAAAGAAGCCCAGGAGATGGTGGAAGAACTTTATGGGGAAGGTTTAAGTAATATGTCTGTGAAGCTGTCCGGCTGGATGAATGGCGGAGTACAGCAGAAAATGCTGGATTCGGTGAATCTGATCTCTGATCTGGGAAGCAAAAAGGATTTGCAGAACATGATCGATTCAGCAGAAGAAAAGGGCATTGCCGTTTATCTCAATGGCATTACAAATTATGCGATGGACAGTGGTATCACGGATGGATTCTTTGTTTATACAGATGCAGCGAAATTTGTAAGCAAAGAGAGCGCGAAATTGAATGTGTATGACACAGTCACTTACGAAAAGGCAGAAGAAGACAGAGATCCGTTCTATCTGTTAAAGGCTGATCTGGTATATGAAATGATGGATAATCTGGCAGATGCCGCAAATGGTTATCACGCAGGTGTTTCTTTTAGTGATATAGGCTATGAATTATCCTCTGATTTTTACCAGAAAGATCCTACCAGCAGACAGATGGCAATGGAAGAGCAGGCAGAAAAGCTGAAGAGCCTTGATGATAATGGAACGGATATAATGATCAATATGGGCAATGATTATGCAGTTGCTTATGCGGATATGGTCACAAATATGGATCTGGAAGGTACCGAATATTCGATCATTGATAAGAAAATTCCATTTTATCAGCTGGCAATTCATGGCTATGTCAATTATACCGGAGAAGCGCTCAATTTGACACAGAATACACAGAACGAGCTTTTGAATTCTGCGGAGTATGGAGCCGGTTTAGCTTTTACTTTTATGAAAGAATCAGCATTTGAGTTACAGAATACGCTATATACAGAGTATTTTGGTGCAGATTATTCCGCATGGCATGATGAAATGCTGGAGATATATACTCGATACAATGAGGAATTGGGTCACACATTTAACCAGAAGATGGTGGGACATGAGTATGTAACGAGTGAACTGACTTGTACGATTTACGAGGACGGCACGAAGGTTTATGTAAATTACAGTTATGATGAGCTGCAGGCAGACGATGGAACTGTGGTTCCTGCAAGAGATTATGTTGTGGTTCGATAAACCGAAACAAGATTTATTGGAAGATTAGAAAGGATTTGACTATGAAGAAACAGAAGAAATTGAGGGGTCTTCAAAGGCGTAAGGCAATATCCGGATACTTGTTTATCATGCCGTTTATTCTGGGATTTTCAATGTTTATGGTAAAGCCTTTTTTTCAGTCGCTTTACATGAGCTTTTGTAATGTGGAAGTAGATTCGGGTGGTTTTAAAAATATTTTTGCAGGATTATCAAATTATATCAGAGCGTTTACTGTGGATCCGGAATTTAATCAGATGCTGGTAGAAGAAATTGGAAGCATGTGTATCAATGCACTGGCTGTTATGGTATTTAGTTTCTTTGTGGCAATGATCTTAAATGAGAAATTCAAGGGACGTGCTTTTGTAAGAGCAATCTTCTTCCTGCCTGTGATCCTTTCTTCCGGCGTTATACTCGGGGTGGAATCCAATAATGCATTATTGTCCAGTGTGCAGGATATGATCCAGGAAAATGGCTCCAGCAACAGTATTACGGTAGCCATTCAGGATATACTGATGACTTCCGGTATGGGTTCCAAAATCTTTGAGGTTGTCTTCGATATTGTGGATGGTATCTATGATGTAGCTATTGCTTCGGGTATTCAGATTATTATTTTCCTGTCAGGATTGCAGACAATTTCAGAAAATATGTATGAAGCGGCTGCAATTGAAGGATGTACGAAATGGGAAAGTCTGTGGAAGATCACGTTCCCAATGATCAGTTCTCTGTTTTTGGTAAATTGGATTTATACCATCATAGATTTCTGTATGAGGTCAGATAATGCGGTAATGGAAAAGATAAGTGATGAAATGATCGTTCAGATCAACTATGGATATTCATCGGCCCTGGCGTGGGTGTATTTCCTGATCGTTATGGTCATCATAGGCATAAGCTCACTCATTATCTCAAAGGGGGTTTACTACTATGAGTAAGAAGACAAAAACAGCATATCAAACAATAGGTTTCTGGGAAAGAAATCGAAGATCTCAGGGGTATTTATTAAAAAAGACTGTGCGAAATATTGTCTATAAAATTGCAAGAGCAGCTTTGTTATTCGGTATGTGTTTTATGATCTTACAGCCTATACTGAATAAAATTTCTATCAGTTTTATGGCAGAGGAAGATTTGTATAATCCTATGATCATTGCGATACCGGAACATTTTACGAAAGCAAATTATGAACTGGCTGCACAGTTTATGTCCTATGGGACTTCGATCATAAACACGATTGTGGTCTCGCTGACAATAGCTGTTCTGCAGATCGCAGTATGTACACTGGTAGGTTATGGTTTTGCCAGATTTGATTTTCCGCTGAAGAAGTTCTGGTTCTTATGTGTTATGCTGGTCATTGTCGTACCGCCTCAGACTATTTCAACATCCTTATATCTGCATTTCAGATATTTTGATCTGTTTGGAATTATAGAGGCCGTGACAGGATCGAGTTTGAATTTGAGAGATTCGGTGTTGCCATATTATCTGATGAGTGCAGGGTGTATGGGATTGAAAAACGGGTTGTACATATTTATGATTCGCCAGTACTTCCGCAATATTCCTAAGGAATTGGAAGAGGCGGCATATGTGGACGGATGCGGCACCTTGAAGACATTCGTAAGAATTATGCTTCCGGATGCCAAACCGATTTTAACATCCTGTTTCCTGTTTGCGTTCGTATGGCAGTGGACAGATAAATTTTATTCCAAGATGTTCCTGGGCAATATAAAACTTCTTTCAACGCAGTTAGCGATGATCGCGGACCGGCTGGATTTTTATATTGTAAATACCTTGGGAAATCCGGCAGGAGCATCTATCGGATATACAAACTGTATTACATCTACAGGTACTTTGATGGTAATTGTACCGTTGCTGATTTTATATCTCTTTGCACAGAAAGGTTTTGTGGAAAGCTTAAGCACTTCGGGTATTAAGATGTAAAACGCAAAGAACTATTTTGTATATTATTCCTGAAAGGAACTTGCTGTCCCAGAAAGTGCAGGTGAATGAAAAAGGAATCATATAAAGAAAAAAGGAGGAAAAAAATGAAAAGCAGATTTGTAAAGAAATTAATCGCAGCATCGCTTGTAACTGCAATGTCAGTATCTATGGTTGCCTGCGGAGAGAACACCGATGATGCTCCTCAGAGCAGTACATCTTCGGAAGAGTCAGATGATTCTGAAAAGTATACGGTCATTACTGATGATGAAGGAAATCCTATTGATTTGGGAGGAATTGAAGTTGTCATCCGTGACTGGTGGACTCCAAGCGAAGAAGAAGAACCGAACAACGCTTATGAAGAGGCACGTCAAGAATATCGCGACTGGATTCAGGAAACGTATAACTTTACGATCAAAGAAATGGCTATTTCCGACTGGGGTTCAACTCCTGAAGATTTCTTAAATTATGCGACCAGCGGTGGAGATGAATATTATGTATTTGCGCTTCGCCCGGGCAGCGAATTAGTAGCTGCACTGAACAGCGGTTTAATGTATGACTTGTCTACGCTGGACTGTCTGGATTTCTCTGAAGAGAAATGGCAGGCAAACGGTGTTCATGAAGTGATGTCTAAGGGTGATGCGATTTATGGTATGAGAGGTATTGCTCCAGAACCGAAAGGCGGCATATACTTTAATAAGAGATTATTGGAGGAAGCCGGAATTACAGCAGATTCCATCTACGAATTACAGGAAAATGGAGAATGGACCTGGGATAAATTCGAAGAACTCTGTTCACAGGTTCAGGCGGATACCGATAACGATGGTGTGATTGACCGTTATGCAATGGTTAATTTTCGTTCCACCTTCTATAATGAAGCTGTTGCATCCAATTATGGCGATTACATCGCTATGGATGAAAATGGAAAATATTACAATGATCTGGAATCCAATGAGACGCTAGATGCATTAAACTGGGCTCTTAGAATGCTGGACACCTATGACTATCCGCAGCCTGAGGGAAGCGAATGGGATTACTGGGTAGAAGCATTCCAGAATGGCAAAGGCGCCTTTATCGCCGGTGAAGCTTATCAGGCAAGCGGTGACTGGGCGAACATGGAAGACGATTTCGGTTTTGTGTGCTTCCCGAAAGGACCTGCAGCAGATGACTATACCAACATCCGCAGCGACAACGTGTATGTAATCCCGGCTTGCTATGATGCCGAGAAAGCATGGAAGATTGCATTTGCTTATGATCTTTATACAGATCCGGTTCCTGGATATGAAGATTATAACGATGCGTTGTCAGGATATTATGATTCTTTCAGAGATACAGAGTCTGTTGACTTGACGATCACAAGATTGATGGAAAACGGAAGAGTCACCTACAATAATATGATCCCGAATCTGGATCTTGGTGCAGATTTACTCTGGGGTATCAGCAAAGATAATACTCCGGCACAGGCGGCTGAGGCAATCAGAAATACCTGGGCGTCTTATCTGGAAGAAGCAAATAAATAAATTGAAAGGGGGTGTTTCTGGGCGCCCCTTTTCTTGAAGTTAAGGAGAAATTTTCATGACAGTAATTGCAAAAAACCCTATTATGCCAGGATTTTATCCGGATCCTTCCATTTGTGCAGTGGGAGAAGATTATTATTTGATCAATTCAACGTTTGCTTATTTTCCCGGGCTTTCTCTCATGCACAGCAAAGACCTTGTACATTGGGAACAGATTGGCAATGTGATGGACAGAAAATCTCAATTGCCTTTGAAAGAGGCAGGGCACTCCGCAGGATTGTTTGCGCCCACGATCCGGTATCATGAAGGCGTTTTTTATGTAATCTGTACGAATGTGTCTTATGGCGGCAATTATATCGTAACAGCATCAAATCCGGAAGGACCATGGTCTGAGCCATATTATATTGAGGGAGCAGACGGCATCGATCCAAGTCTGTTCTTTGATGAGGATGGAAAATGTTATTATATTGGTACTCATCCCAATCCGGAAGGCTGTAAATATGATGGTGACTTGTATATATGGATCCAGGAACTTGATGTAAAAACCATGAAACTGGTGGGTGAACACAAAAATGTGTGGAATGGCGCCATGAAAAATATCGTATGGCCGGAAGGTCCTCATCTGTATAAAAAAGGCGAGTATTACTATATCATGCACGCAGAAGGCGGTACAGGACCTGATCATGCGGTAACGGTTTGCAGAAGCAAAAATATCTGGGGACCTTATGAAAATAATTTCTGCAATCCTATTTTGACACATAGACATCTTGGGCGTGACTATCCTGTTAAATATGTAGGACATGCAGATCTGATTGAAACACCTGCAGGTGAGTGGTATATGACTATGCTGGCAGTAAGACCCAAGGAAGGGTATACCACGATGGGACGGGAAACATTCCTTGCGAAAGTGGTTTGGGAGAATGACTGGCCCGTTGTAAATCCAGGTGCAGGAATGTTGACAGATACCGTAGAGATCGAACTGCCGGAGTGGAGACCGGAAACGGATGTAAATTCCTACACATACAGAACAGGTGCTAAGACCTGTGTACCGGGAAGCAGCAGGGAATATGATTTTACCAATATGAAAGTTCTTGGAGATGAATTTTTGTTCCTTAGAAATCCGGAAGAAAATATGTATCAATTAACAGAAAAAGGTCTGAATCTGCATTTCAGTCCTGTTACACTGAAAGAGAAAGCGAGCCCGTCTTACATTGCCATCAGACAGCAACATCACAGGTGTAAAGTAGAAGCATGCTTGAAAACAGATGGTCTTACTTCGGCAAGAAGAGCCGGGATTGCAGTCGTACAGAGTGATGAATATCAGTTACGCGTTGAAGTAGGTGACAGCAAAGCGGACGTAATTCTGTGCGAAAAAGGAATGGATCAATGTGTTGGCTCCGCGGTTGTGGAAGACAAAGAAGTGGTGCTTTCTATTGCCATAGATGAGTTGAAAGCGACTGTGGGAATGAAAGACAGTAAGAGGGAGATTATTCTGGCAGAAGATGTGGATATTCGCGCATTATCAACAGAAGTAGCAGGCGGGTTTGTAGGATGTACAGCAGGTATCTATGCAGTGGCTGAAGGAGAAGAGGCAGATGGATATGCCATGTTTAAGAGCCTTTCTTATGAGGAAAGAGAAGGCAAGTGAATGTGGCAGTTATTTTGTGGTCGATGTACTCTGAGTCTTATATCGTAACAGACATCCGGGATATTTTTCTTTTTGGTGATCTGTTTTTTAAAAAGGAGAAACAATTGTGAGTGATTTTTTTAATTGGGATAATAAATTCATGACTGCAATGTCAAAGGCCAGCGATGCAATCCTTTTAGGTATTCTTTGGATTGCATGCTGTCTCCCGATCGTTACAGTTGGAGCATCGTCCGCTGCGTTTTACTATGCATATCACAAGGCAGTTCGGCAGAGAAGGGGATATGCCTGGAAAGAGTTTTTCAGCGCCTTTAAATCAAACTTTAAATCTGCTATCATCATTTGGCTTATTATTTTGGGCCTGTATCTTGTGACCGGAATGGATTGTTATATTTTGTATACGTCATTGGAAACCATGGATCACGCATTGTTTTTGCTGCTGATGATCATGATCGTGATTGCCTTAATAACGATATGGGGAATCTACGTGTTTCCGTATCTGGCGCGTTTCGAAAATACTACGAAAGTGATCATAAAAAACAGTATAGCGGTTATGGTCATGAATAAATCATGGTCATTATTGCTTCTCGTGATTTTTGTGGCAGCGGCAGCGCTGTTTCTTCTGGTTCCGCCGGCTGCAATTTTTGTGCCAGCCTTTTACATGTGGGTGGATAACAAAATTTTAGAACGGATTTTCCGGAAATACATGAGAAAAGAAGATTTAGAAAAACAGATAGAATTGGACAGAGCAAAATCTGGTATGATTTAAGCGATAACTTTGATTTTGCAAATTCTATCGTTTCATTTAATTACTGTCAGGAAGGAGCAGATATGCGAAAAAAAAGGACCAGCAATGCGTTAAAAGGGATTGCGAGTTGTATGATCTGTGCATGGTCTTTATGTGCCTGCGGAAATGTTGCCGAGGATTCATCGGACCGTAAAGTAATGGAAGAGAGCAAAGCAGCAGAATATGAAGCTTTGTTTGATGAAATTGAGGCGATTACGCCGTACAAATCATTGAGCAATACCAATCCGATCATGACTCAGAGATTTGGTGCAGATCCATACGCTATGGTTTATAAGGATCGGGTTTATTTCTATATGACCGGAGATACTTTTGAATATGATGCAGATGGAAGTGTAACGGAGAATACTTATGGAAAGATCAATACCATCAGCGTAGTTTCAACAACGGATATGGTGAACTTTGAAGATCATGGTACAGTATATGCAGCGGGTTCCAAAGGAGCTGCTAAATGGGCAGCTAATTCTTGGGCTCCGGCAGCGGCATGGAAAGAAATCGATGGAGAAGTAAAATTTTTCCTGTATTTTGCAAATTCCGGCGGAGGGATTGGCGTATTGACTTCGGATAGTCCGACAGGACCCTTTGAGGATCCGTTAGGAGAAGCGTTGATCAACAATCATACACCGAATTGTGCAGATGTCATATGGATTTTTGATCCTGCAGTTCTGGTGGATGATGACGGAAGAGCATATCTTTATTTTGGCGGAGGTGTTCCTGAGGGGCAGGCTGCCAATCCTGGGACAGCCAGAGTGGTGGAACTGGGAGAAGATATGATCAGCATTGCAGGTGAGCCGGTAATCATAGATGCGCCTTATGTATTTGAGGATTCCGGTATACATAAATACAATAATAAGTATTATTACACCTATTGCTCCAACTGGGATGTGGATCAGGCGGGAACAGATCAATACGGGTTCGAAAGCGGAGAAATTGTGTGCATGGAAAGCGAAAGTCCATTGGGACCGTTCACCATAAAAGAAACCATTTTAGAGAATCCGGGGAAATATTTCGGATTAGGCGGAAACAATCATCATTGTGTGTTTTCTTTTAAGGATCATTGGTATATTACCTATCACACCAGAGTATTGGAAGGAAATATGGGGATTGAAAAGGGGTATCGCTGTACTCATATTGATTCTTTTACCATGCAGAAGGATGGCAGTATTGGTCTGATAGATCAGACCCTTCAGGGCAGAGAACAGTTATCTTATGTGGATGCCTATCAGCGTCATAGTGCAACGGAAGTGGCAGTGATGAGCGGTATGAGTACAGTAGCAGGAGATGCAGTTACTGATTTCTATGGTTCGGGAACCACGGCGCTCGGAAAAATCCAAACAGGTTCTTTTGTTAAGGTACAGGGTGTGGATTTCGGGGAAGGAGCACCTTCCAAATGGATCGCAGAGATTAAGAATGCAAGTGGAGAAGTTGGAGTGATACAGCTTCGTGCAGATGGATTAAATGGAGATATACTGGGCTATCTGACCATCGATGCCAATACCGGTACAAATTATGCAGAATTTGAGACAAATTTGAATACCGGTATTACAGGTGTACATGATGTGTATATGATTTTCTATGGAGAGGAATATGAGGTGTTATCCTGGCAGTTTGAAAAATAAATAGGGATTAATTGTAAGGAGAGGGAAAGTTATGGCGTATTTACTAAGTTACACTCGTTTACCTGTCGACAGTGTAATTTATGATCCGAGACTGGCATACAGTATGCACCTGGCGATCAGTGAGGACGGTGAAAATTACCAGGCGCTGAATCACAATTCCGGTGTACTGTTTGTGAAGGCAACCGAGAATGAAGATGGTTCTTTGACACCATGGAGTTTGAAAAATCCTGTGATCCTGGAATTGAAAGATGGAGGTTTTGGAGTAGTAGCCGAAAGAATCGGCGCCGATGGAGAAGAGGATACGGAAAGCGCAGGAAAGTTTCTTTATTTTACCACAAAAGACTTTTTGGATTATACAGAAGTAGGATTTCTGTCGAAAGAAGAAGCGGAAGAAAAGAAAAGAGAAGGCAATGCAGACCGTATGAAAGTACCTGCAGCAGAAAAATTGGAAATTCAAGGGGTTGTTCCGCAGAATGTCCTTAAGATTTCAGAAAGCGTGGCGGACAGACTGCGTAAAAAACTTCTGACGCCGGTAAACTGTGGTATGGAGTTCCCTGAGCAGGTAGAGGCATCCAGTGCAGAAGAACTGGAAAAATATCGGGCCATGGCTTTCTATACAGATGGTACAAAGGTAGCGAAAAGAGTGGATTGGGACTTGAGTACCGTGGATTTTGCAGTGCCGGGAACGTATAAGATAAAGGGAAACGTGCATCAGGAACATTTTGAATTTCCGATTGCGTTTTATCGTGCCGATCCTTGTGTGGCGAAGTGGAAGAATAAATATTATTTTATTGCAACGAATGATGCGGACGATAATCATACGCTTTATATCAGAGAAGCGGATACGATTCCGGAGCTGGTAAATGCAGAAGAAAAACTGATTTTGGATTCCACGACTTACCCTCATGTTGGAAATCTGCTCTGGGCACCGGAGTTTCATGAGATAAATGGTAAGCTTTATATTTTCCATGCAGCTACTCCGGATGAATTTTTCAAAGAAGAAAGCCATGTAATGGAATTGCGTGAAGGCGGAAATCCTTCCTGTAAGGAAGATTGGTCTGAGCCGAAGAGAGTCGTATGTCCGGACGGCAGTGATCTTTGTGAAGCGGGTAAAGAAATTACGTTGGATATGACTTGTTTTGAATGGGAAGGAGATTATTATGTAATCTGGTCCCAGAGACAATTTCTGCCGAAAGATTTAGGGGCGTGGCTCTATATTGCAAAGCTGAATCCACAGGAACCCTGGAAATTATTGACAGACCCGGTGGTGTTATTGAAGCCGGATTACGGATGGTCCAACAATCATACCTTTGTAGTGGAAGGACCTTTTGCGCTTCCGCGGGAGAATAAACTGTATGTGACCTTCTCAGGAGCGGCAATCGATACTTCTTATGTAGTAGGATTATTAAGTATCGAAAAAGGAAAGGATTTGTTACAGCCTGAAAACTGGAAGCAGGGAAATTATCCGATCCTGACTGCAAGAAGTGTAGAAAGCGAGTATGGTACCGGACATAATGCTTATGTGACCGACGAGGATGGCACCGTTTGGAATACCTATCATGCACGCCCGGGAGTGGAAGGAGTAAGAAGCAGCGGCATCCGCAGAGTGCATTTTGATATCGACGGAGCGCCGATGCTGGATGTGACGGAAGAATTGGATCTGTCAGAAGCGTTTGCACAGGTAGAGACGTGTGTCGTCGTGCGGTAAGCCCTGAAACAGATGAGACGCGCTGGATGTGTCGTGGTTACGTAAACGGGAGGTGTGTAATGAAAGAAATCGCAGGGAAAAAAGTAATACTGACAGAGGGTGAGTTTCTCCGTCGTGAAGAAGCAAACAAACGTTATTTGATGAAGCTTGAGACTCCTTATTTATTACGCAGCTATTTACATGAGGCAGGCAGATATTCCGGGAGAGGACCTGATGCAGAAGCCTTTGGAGGCTGGGAAGATCTCAGCTGCCAGCTAAGAGGACATTTCCTGGGACATTGGTTGTCGGCAGCGGCGCTGCATTATCAGGAAACGGAAGATGTAGAGTTAAAAGCAAAAACAGAAGTCATTCTGAAAGAACTGGAGCTTTGCCAAAAAGATAACGGCGGAGAATGGGTATGCCCGATTCCGGAAAAATATTTGTACTGGATAGGAAAGGGAAGGAACATCTGGGCGCCGCAATACAATATTCATAAGCTTTTTATGGGGCTGATCGATGTATATCGAATGATGGAACAGCCAAAGGCGCTTTCCATAGCAGATAAACTGGCGGATTGGTTTTATCGATGGAGCGGCAGATATACCAGGGAAGAGTTTGACGATATTCTGGATATGGAAACCGGCGGTATGCTTGAGGTTTGGGCAGACTTATATGAAATTACGGGTCAGGAAAAATATAAGATTCTGATGCAGCGGTATTATAGGAGCAGATTGTTTGAACCACTATTGGAGGGAAAAGATGTATTGACAAATATGCATGCCAATACTACGATTCCGGAAGTCCTTGGCTGTGCCAAAGCGTATGAGGTCACAGGAGAAGAAAAATGGCTGCATATTGTTGAACAATATTGGAAGTGTGCGGTTACAGACAGGGGATGTTTTGCTACAGGTGGCCAGACGCAGGGAGAAATCTGGACACCTATGAAAAAACTGAAAGCAAGACTTGGTGATAAAAATCAGGAACATTGTACCGTTTATAACATGATACGTTTGGCAGAATTTTTGTTTCGGCAGACGAAGGATCCTGCCTATATGCATTACATTGAATACAATGTTCAGAATGGTATTATGGCTCAAACGTATTGCCCGGAAGGCGGTCTGTTAACTTATTTTTTGCCGATGAAAGCTGCAAGCAGGAAGGAATGGGCCGGAGAAAGAGACAGTTTCTTCTGTTGTCATGGAACTATGGTACAGGCGAATGCTGCATGGAACCATCGTTTGTATTATCAGGAAGATGATCACTTGTATGTGACTATGTATGCCGATTCGCAAGTGTCTTTTGAAATGCAGGGCCGGAAGATTTGCCTTACACAGAATCAGGATTATATGAACGGAAGTCTGATGACCTGTTCGGAAAACAATGCCAAACAGACCATAAATGAAACAGTCAGTGCTTATGCGAATAAACCTGATTTCAGAAAATATGTTTTTACAATACATACACAGGAAGACACCCCATTTCATTTGATGCTTCGCATACCAGACTGGATCAGGGAAGACGCAATGGTTTACATAAACGATGATCTGTATGTAAAGACCAATAATACCGCGAAATTTGTCGCGATAAACAGGGTTTGGAGGAACGATGACAAAGTGACCGTACTGCTTCCGATCGGATTAAAATTTATCCCTCTGCCGGATGATGCGTCCATGGGAGCCTATCGGTATGGAGCCGATGTACTGGCAGGTATTACAGAGAAAGAACGTATCTTAAAGTTGGAGACGGAGAAACCGGAAGATGAGCTTTCTGCTGATACCGAACGGCAGTGGGGAGAGTTCCGTACCTTTTACCGGACAGAAAATCAGGATCCGGGTATTAGTTTCAAAAAGCTGAATGAGATTGGTAACGAACCATATCAGATCTATTTTAAAGTGAAATAAAGCATATGAGGTCCAAATACTCCAAGGAATGTCTGGACCTTATTTTTAACTTCTTATTTTTTACCTTCTCTGCAGGGCAAAGATTTTTATTGTGCAATTAATATTTCTAAAACAAATTTCAAACACAAATGAAATGTAAGAAATATAATATGCACTTGAGCATGTTTGAAAATTGCTTTCTGTAAGATGTGCGTCACAGTTTGTGGGAAATTTGTTCCGAAATCAGGAGGCGTAGCGGGCTACGCTGACTGATTTTGGGGCGAATTTCCCGCAAAGTGGGGCGTGCAGATTGCAGGAATGAATTTTCAAACACGCTCTAGTAACAAACAAGAAAAGGAAATAAAGAGGAGGTCTCTAAAAATGAAGAAGAGTAGTTTTGTTGCGATGATTTTGGGAATTATCAGCTGTCTGTTTTTTGGTTTGGGAATGTGCATGGCAATGATTCCGGAATGGAATGCGTTTACACCCGGAGTTGTCGTTGGATGTGTAGGTATTGTTTTTGCCTTGATCACAGTATTTGTATGGAGAAAAATGGAGCATAAACAGCCGATTAAAATTACGGGAAAAGCGGTATTGACAGCGGTTATTGGTGGTGTAGGTGCTCTTGCCCTGGGTGCCGGGATGTGTTTCTCCATGGTGTGGGGCAGCATGATTCTGGGTATCGTGATCGGTATCGTCGGAATTATCATTTTGCTTTGTCTGATACCGTTGTGTAAAGGACTGAAATAAGACAAAAATAAATGCGCTTGCAATCAATAGGTCGGGATGGTATTATGTAAACATGACAGGGATGGGTTTTGGGACCTTTCGGAGAGTGGGAGAAAACCGAAAGGAGGAATCATTATCCAAAAAACAAAAATGGACAGAGACGCTGTCCGAACCCTCGCAAACCATGAAAAACGTGTGGAAGAAGCAAGAAAATTTAATCTTTTAAGCAATGTGTTTATGTCTGTGGCATTGAATGACATACCGGCCTGTCAGTATGTGCTGCGGATCCTGACAGGGATCGAGGACCTGGTTGTGAAGGAGGTGCGGTCTCAGTATCGGATTTCTAAGATCCATTCGCACGATGCGATTCTGGATATTCTGGCGGAGGACGGGACTGGGAAACTTTACAATCTGGAGATCCAACGCGCCGATACGATAGATCATGCCAGACGTACCAGATTTTACGGCGCAATGATCGACAGCGAATATCTGGAAAAAGGGAAAACCTATGCAGAGCTGCCGGATGTATACGTCATCTATATCAGTGAGACAGATTTGTGGAAGGCTGGATATACCACATATCCTGTGGAAAAACATTTCGGAAATACCAGTATCCCTTATGAGGATGGACAACATATTTTGTATGTGAATGCGGCTGTAGATGATGGGTCGGAAACTGCAAAGCTGATGCAGTATTTCAAGACGGCAGATCCAAATGACATGACGCACGGTGATCTTTCAAAGAGGGTACATTATCTCAAAGGCGAAGAAGGAGGTTATCAGGAAATGTGTGAAATATCTGAAAAGATCTATAGAGAAGGCATGGAAGATGGGATAGCGCAGGGAATAGAACAAGGAATAGCACAGGGAGTGGCGCAGGGAATAGCACAAGGTAAACTGGAATCTCAGAAAGAAACGGTGAAAAGCCTTGCAGAGATAGGAATGGCTGTGGAGGATATTGCGAAAGCAATGAAAGTCAGTGCAGAACAGGTGCAGGAATGGCTTTCAGAAAGCGAGAGTCCGGCAGAGTAAAAAATAGTTGTTTAAAACGTATGACAGAGAACGGTTGAAAATGTAAGGCTTCAGCCGTTCCCTGTTTTTGTATGGCAGCTGAACGGTCACACTCTTTTTCTGCTTGCAAGTTTCCCGGTTGTCTGGTATGTTAAGGTTAAAGTCTGTAGCTAAGAAGCTGAGCAGAAAGGAAGGGATGGAATGAACGAATTATATGAAATGATTGAAAAAAAGATCCGGGAATCCGGGTATCCGAGGGAAATTTCCGGAATGGATGTCTACGATGATATCTGTGATCAGATGGAAGGCAAGGAGAACGGAGCGTACGTCCTGCTGTCGAAATTTGAGGAGGATGTAATTTTTGAGTATCATATTACGGTGATGGACGACGAGTTCAATCTGGGAATCCTGACGATGCGGACGCCGGAAGGTGTTTTTGAGACAAATTTTGACGAGTGATCCGGAAGGGGAATGGAGGGTTAGCAATGAGGAAAACAATTCAGGTAGAGGTAAGAGAACCACAGTATTCGGTGACAACCAATATTACTTTCGCACAGGTGGATGCGTGGTTTGGACATACACGGCAGGATCTGAAAATGGACCTGATTTATCCGGAGGACAGCACAAAGGATTATCCGTGTGTTGTATGGATCTGCGGGGGCGCATGGCAGAGTATGGACAAATCCGCGCATCTGGCATATCTTTCCGGACTGGCGCGGGAAGGGTTTGTCGCAGCGTCGGTGCAGTACCGTACGAGCAATGAGGCTAAGTTTCCGGCGCAGCTGCAGGATGTTAAGGCGGCAATCCGTTATCTGAGAGCACATGCGGGAAGATATCATATCAATGCGGAAAAGATCGGTGTGATGGGCGAATCCGCAGGCGGCTATCTCACCTGTATGGCTGCACTTGCCAAAGATCCGGTTTACGATGTTGGGGAATACCTGGAATATTCCAGTGAAGTGCAGGCGGCCTGCCCGTGGTATCCGCCGACGGATTTCCGTGGTTTCCATTATGAATCTGCGGAGCAGTGTGCGGCGTCTCCGGAATCTCTGCTGATGGGGAAAAATGTTATGAGAAATCAGGAGGAAGGGCTGGCGGCATGTCCGGTGAGCTTTGTGACAAAGGACGCTCCGCCGTTTCTGATCATTCATGGGGAAGAGGATCATACCGTGCCGTTTTCCCAGGGAGTGTTGATCTATGAAGAGCTGGAAAAGGTGGGATGCGATGTGACCCTGCTGGCGATTGAGGGAGCGGATCATGCGGATCTCCGGTTCTTCCAGAGAGAGATCTGGCAGGAGATCACGAAATTTTTTAAAGAGAAATTATAAGGGTTTCCGGCATTCCAAAAAGTATACAGGAACAGAGAACTGGAAAATCTATACGGTGGAAAGGAACTATGTGATGAGCGAGAAGGCAGAGTAATCGGCGGCGTCTGATTGGAATCAGGAGGAAACAGAAAGTATGAGAATTGCATTGATCAATGAAAACAGCCAGGCTGCAAAGAACGAAATGATCTGCAGCGTGCTGAAAAAAGTTGTGGAGCCGATGGGGTATGAAGTGCGCAACTATGGGATGTATTCAGCGGAGGATGAATGCCGGACCACCTATGTGCAGGTGGGAATTCTGGCGGCAGTGCTTCTGAACTCCGGCGCAGCGGATTATGTGATCACAGGCTGCGGATCAGGAGCAGGGGCGATGCTCGCCTGCAATTCCTTTCCAGGCGTGATCTGCGGTCTTGCCGAGGATCCGCTGGGATGCTTACGCATTCGCTCAGATCAACGACGGAAATGCCCTTTCCATTCCATATGGAAAAGGTTTTGGATGGGGCGGAGAGCTGAATCTTCAGTATATTTTTGAAAAGCTTTTCTGCGAGGAGAGCGGACAGGGATATCCGAAAGAACGCGGGCCATTTATGCAGAAAAATAAAAGGATCCTGGATGAAGTGAGGAAAGCGGCTTATCGTCCGCTGACAGATATTCTGAAAGACCTTGATCCGGAACTGGTAAGAGGCGCTCTGGGAGGCGAGCATTTTCAGGAGTATTTCTTTGCGGATTGTAAGTGTGAGGAGATTGCAGGGGAAGTTCGGAAGATTTTGGAGCTTGTTTGAAAAAGCGGGAGTGGCTTTCGGCCGGCAGATTTGCCGGTTGAAAGCCACTCCCGTTTTCTTTTTTGAAAATCGTTTATGCGCTTTTGGAAAGATCGTTTGTACGTTTTCGGAAAAAGTCGCTTATCTTCGACTCTTTAACCCTCACTGAAATTTAGGTTCGCAGGTCACATCGCAGCCCAGTCTCTGGAAGGTTTTTCTGTCCACTTCCGAGAGCATGACAGAGGAGTGAACCTGACATCCGTGAAGCTGAGGAAGCTGCGCCAGAGCCAGTTTCGCGTCTTCACTTTCTGCGGCTGTCGCAGAAAGCGCGATCAGAATTTCGTCGGTGTGGAGGCGCGGATTCTTGCTGCCGAGATATTTGGTCTTCAGTATCTGGATCGGTTCGATAGCTGTCGGAGCAATGATGTGTTTATCATGGTCGATGCCGGCGAGCTCTTTCAGCGCATTCAGCAGAAGGGCTGCGCAGGCACCCAGCAAATCTCCGGTTTTTCCTGTGATCACTTTTCCGTTAGGAAGTTCCATCGCTGCAGCAGGGGCTCCGGTTGTTTCGGCACGCACAAGCGCGGGGGAAACGGTGCTGCGGTCAGTGGAAGTGATATGTTCCTGTTTCATCAGAAGCTCGATTTTGAATGCTTCTTCCTCACTGCGGGAGCCGTCCGCAATGCCGTCCACCGCCTGATAATAGCGGCGGATGATTTCCTGGCGGGAAGCTTCACGGCAGACTTCATCATCGATGATACAGTTTCCAGCCATGTTGACGCCCATATCTGTCGGAGATTTGTAGGGACTCTGCCCGAAAATCTGCTCGAAGATTGCATTGAGAACGGGGAAGATTTCCACATCACGGTTGTAGTTGACCGTGGTCTTTCCATATGCTTCCAGGTGGAACGGGTCGATCATGTTGATATCATTCAGATCGGCAGTTGCTGCCTCATAGGCAAGATTGACCGGGTGTTTCAGCGGAAGGTTCCAGATTGGGAAGGTTTCGAACTTCGCATATCCAGCGTTTACTCCGCGTTTATGCTCATGGTAGAGCTGGGAAAGACAGGTGGCCATTTTTCCGCTTCCCGGTCCCGGGGCGGTCACCACAACCAGAGGTCTGGTTGTCTCGATATAGTCATTTTTGCCGTATCCTTCGTCGCTGACGATCAGAGGGATATTGCCCGGATAGCCCGGGATGTAATAGAGGATATATACTTTGATTCCCAGGTTTTCCAGTCTCTTTTTAAACATGGCAGCGCTGTGCTGGCCGGAGAACTGTGTGATCACGACACTTCCCACATAGAGGCCTTTTCCGCGGAATTCGTCGATGAGACGAAGGACGTCGCTGTCGTAGGTGATGCCGAGATCACCGCGGACCTTGTTCTTTTCAATCGCATCTGCGCTGATGGCGATGACGATCTCCGCCTGGTCCGCAAGCTGCATCAGCATGCGCAGTTTACTGTCAGGAGCAAATCCCGGAAGAACTCTGGAAGCATGGTAATCGTCAAAAAGCTTTCCGCCAAATTCCAGATACAGTTTATTGTCAAACTGGTTGATTCTTTCACGAATGTGTTCTGACTGCATTTTCAAATACTTTTCGTTATCAAATCCTGTTTTAATGGCTTTTTTCTCCTTTGCTTTATAATATAATACTCACTAAAAAACAAACATCCACACTATAGTATACGAGTGGTTTGGAAAGCAGGCAAGGGTTTTTTTGAAATTTGTCACATTTTAACATGGAAGAGGATGTAAAAAATAGGAATGGGAAAGGATTTCTCCAGAAACCTGGGAGTTCCGTACAATTTTGTTCTGTTCCTGGGACTGACGATCGCTGCGATGATCACAGCTTCTGTGGTTGTTGTGGTCGGGTCGATTTCCTACATCGGGCTGATCGTTCCGAACGTTGTCGCTATGTTCAAAGGCGACAGGATCCGGGGAACGTTGGTGGACACGGCGCTCTTTGGAGCGGTATTTGTCCTTGCCTGCGACATGATCGGAAGAGTGGTGATCGCGCCGTATGAGCTTCCCATTGAACTGATCGTGGGAATTATTGGAAGTATCCTCTTTATCGGGCTTTTGCTGTACCGCCTGAAAAACGGAAGGAAAGCAGTCCGGCTGCAGGGAGCGGGAACATCCGGCTGCAGCTGTGCCGTTTCCGGTCTGGATGGAGGTGACAAACAATGAATACGGCAGCTTACAGGAAAAACATCCGGAAACTCATGTTCATGCTCCTGCTCGTGGCGCTGGCGGGCGCCGCCTATATGCTGGTGGGAGTGAATTTTGAAAACCAGAAACTTTTCGCTTATGCGATGAAGATCCGCACGCCGAAGCTGATCGCAATGCTGATTACGGCATTTGCCATCGGCGGGGCATCCATCGTTTTTCAGTCGATCATCAACAATACGATCGTGACGCCGTGTCTTCTGGGTATGAATTCGCTGTATACACTGATCCATACGGCGATTGTATTTTTTGCTGGTTCAGGAAGTCTTCTGGCGAGAAACGCCAATGCAGCTTTTGCGGCGGACCTGCTGCTGATGGGAGTGGTGGCTACGGTGGTGTACAGTTATCTGTTTAAGAAAACCAGACATAATGTTCTGTATGTTCTGCTGATCGGAACTGTGCTGTCGTCATTTTTTTCCAGTATACAGACTACGCTCACCCGTGTCATGGATCCCAATGAATATGACAGCCTTCTCAGCACGCTGGTGGCAAGCTTCAGCAATATCAATTCAGAGATCATTCTGTTTTCTGTTGTCGTTCTGGCTGTGGTGATCTTTGTGCTGAGGAAGGACCTTGCACTTTTGAATGTCATTACGCTGGGAAAGGACCAGGCGGTGAATCTTGGTGTGGATTATGACCGGACCATTCGGCGGCTTCTGCTGGGAGTGACGCTGTGCATCGCGGTGGCGACGGCGATGGTTGGACCAATCTCATTCCTGGGACTGATCATTGCAAATCTGTCCCGGCAGCTTTTGAAAACCTTCCGTCACGGTCAGCTGATCCTTGGATCTGCGCTGTTTGGAATGATCGTGCTGGTGGGAGGTCAGCTGATTGTGGAGCAGGTTTTTACATACGCGATTCCGGTCAGCGTGTTTATTACGGTGGGAGGCGGGATTTATTTCCTCTATCTCCTGCTGACAAATCGGAGGGTCTGAATCATGCAGATAAAAAATCTTACAAAAAAATATGATGACAAAGCTGTGGTGGATTCTGTCAGTTTTGAGATTCCGAAAGGAAAAGTGATTTCTCTGATCGGTCCCAACGGTGCGGGAAAATCCACCGTTATGGGAATGATTTCCAGGCTGGTCGCCCATGATTCCGGTCAGGTGAATTTTGAAGGGACGGATATTACCAAATGGAAGAGCAAGGAGCTGTCCAAACGGCTGGCAATCCTGACCCAGAGCAACAATATCCAGATGAAGCTCACGGTGCGGGAGCTGGTAGCTTTCGGCAGGTTCCCCTATTCCGGAGGGCGCATTACGAAAGAAGATCAGGAGATCATAGACAAGGCGATTTCCTATATGGAGCTGGAGGAATTTCAGGATCGTTTTATCGACGAATTGTCCGGCGGACAGCGGCAGCGCGCCTGCATTGCGATGGTGATCGCGCAGGATACGGAATATGTGCTGCTGGACGAACCGACCAACAATCTGGATATTTATCATGCGACCAATATGATGAAAATCGTCCGCAGGCTCTGTGATGAGCTGGGGAAAACGGTGGTTCTGGTACTGCATGAGATCAATTACGCGGCGTTCTATTCCGATTATATCTGTGCGTTTGTGGACGGAAAGATTGCGAAATTCGGGACCGTTGAGGAGGTGATGACCAAGGAGAATCTGTCGGAAATTTATAAAGTTGATTTTGAGATCATGGAAATCGAAGGAAAGCCATTGTCTATTTACTATTAAAAGAAAAAGGAGATTTTATATTATGAAGAAAAAAATTGTGACACTTGCGTTATCGGCAGTAATGGCAGTTTCTCTCGCAGCGTGCGGAGCCGGAGGAAATTCTGACAGTTCCTCATCGGGAAGCACCTCGGCATCGGGAAGTTCCGCGGTATCTGACGTGTCTTCTGCATCCGCTGCATCGGATGCTTCCACAGCGTCTTCCGGGGAAGAAAAACCGGAGACGATCACGGTCAAGAGCCTGAATGCGAACAAGGAAGAGGTGGATCTGGAAGTGCCGTATGACCCGGAGCGTATCGCGATCCTGGATATGGCATGCCTGGATATCCTCGACAGCCTTGGAGTGGGCGACCGTGTCGTAGGTTCTGCAAGCACTTCCCTGGATTATCTGCAGGATTATGTTACAGACGAGAACATCGAAAATCTTGGAACGATCAAAGAGGCAGATATGGAAGCGGTCATGGCGTGTGAACCGGATGTAATCTTTATCGGCGGCCGCCTTTCTTCCTCCTATGACGCGCTCAGCGAGATTGCTCCGGTGGTTTATCTGTCCACAGATACGGAGATCGGAGTTGTGGAAAGTGTAAGAAAAAATGCTTCCACCATTGCGGCGATGTTTGGACTGGAAGACCAGGTGGATGAGCTGATGGCTGACTTTGATGAGAGAATTGAGACTCTGGCGGCGTTCGCGGAAGGAAAAACAGCAATCGTCGGAATGTGTACCAGCGGAAGCTTTAATGTGCTTGGAAACGATGGACGCTGCTCGATGATTGGCAGGGAAATCGGATTTGAGAATGTGGGCGTAGACGCAAACGCAGATACCTCTACCCATGGAAATGAAGCATCCTTTGAATATGTTGTGGAAAAAAATCCGGACTATATTTTTGTGATGGACCGTGACGCGGCGATCGGCACAGACGGAGCGCAGCTTGCACAGGATATCATGGAAAATGAGCTGGTGCAGGGCACAGACGCGTATAAAAACGGACAGCTTGTTTACCTGGAGCATCCGGCAGTATGGTACACCGCAGAGGGCGGCGTGCAGGCGCTGGATCTGATGCTGCAGGATCTGGAGAATACACTGTTGGCGTAAGCGATTATTTTTTGGCGAAACGGACGAAAGCAGGCAGGCGCAGGTGGTATGCGTGGACGGCGGGCGGCTGCCTGCTTTCTGATTTTGGTATCGGAAAAATGATCCGCTTGAAATGAGGGGGATGAAATGATACTGGATGTTTGTGAAGTGGGGCGAGAAAATCTTAGCATTCCGGAATTCTTTGTATTATAATGAGGGTATGTGAAAAGATGGAAAGGCATGTCCGGAGTTAGAGCGTGTTTGAAAAATTCATTCCCACAAACTGTGACGCATATCTCGCAGAAAGCAATTTTCAAACACACTCCAGGAAGTTTCAAATAAATTCTGACAGCAATGCAGAAGGACATGTTCCGGAGAGGAGAGAAATATGGAAGAGAGCAGGATCCGGGAGCTGGCTGCGGCGGAAGGGTTTGCAGCAGCGGCAGTCATCCCTGTCAATGAACTTGTTTTTGTGCCGGAGTACAGAAAATATTGTGAAGAAAACAGCTGCGGAAATTACGGGGCAAATTACGGATGTCCGCCGGACTGTGGAACCCCGGAAGTGATGAAAGCGCGGGTGCTTGCCCATACCCATGCGGCAGTTTTTCAGACACGGACGCAGGTCAGGGATTTCATGGATGACAGGGAGATGAAGAAACTGAAGAAACGCCATACGGAAATGACCTGGAAGTTGTTGGAAAAGCTGAAACAGGAAGGAATGGATCAAAACGGATTTCCGATCATGTGCGGTCCCTGCGGAATCTGCCCGGTCTGTCATAAGACAGAAGAAACGCCGTGTGTCTGCCCGGAAAAAATGGCGTCCTGTCTGTCCGCCTACTGTATCGACGCCGGAAAGATGGCGGAAAGCTGCGGGATGGAAATTCAGTGGGAAGGGAACATCGTGTCTTTTTTCAGTCTGTACATATATTAAAAAGAGTTGACAAATCCATGGATTTTATGGTATCTTTTGGGTTAGGAAGAACTAACGATAAGCAAAAGCATTCTGCGTGAATGTAGCAGTTATTCCCGCGGGCAACGAGCCAAGCGGACATGCTTGCATGTCCATTTGGCGACTGCCGCGAGGGTCAAATACCCCGTAGCTCTGCTGCGCTGCAAATTTGATGCCCTGTAGCTTGCTGCGGGGTTTTTGACTTAGCAGTCGATGTACTGGGATGTATCTGAAAATTATGGAAATGGATTTTCGGATCAGAGAAAGAAAGGGAGATGATATGAAGAGAAATCCATGGAAATATGTGTGGCTGAGTATTGCTTTTATCAGTTTGGGAATCGGAGCGATCGGTGTGGTTCTGCCGATTCTGCCCACGACGCCGCTTCTGCTTCTGGCGTCCTATTGTTTCGCCCGGGGATCGGAACGGTTTCACCGGTGGTTCTGCGGGACAAAGCTGTATCAGAAGCATCTGAACAGTTTTGTGAAGGAGCGGGCGATGACGCTGAAGACCAAGCTCTGTATTTTGCTGCCGGCTTCCGCAATGCTGATCCTGGCGTTTCTGATGATGCAGAATCTGCCGGGAAGGATTGTGATCGTCGGATTGATCCTGTTCAAATATATTTATTTCTTTACGAAGATCAAAACAGTTCCGGCTGCCTGAGAAGGCAGCCGGAATTTTTCAGTGTCTGAGGATTTTCCAGATCACACATGAGTGGGCAGCCAGTTCTGACTGAAGAGTGGTTCCCGTTGTGTTTGTGTCACAGCCGCTCCAGAGGTCATGGAGTGTTACGGAAACGGTGGAATCCTCATCGTTTTCGGAGAGTCCGAAGGTTTCCGTCAGCTCTTCCAGCTGTACGGATACAGTGGCTGTCTCATCACTGAGATTAAACAGAGCAGCATAAACGTCTCCTGTTTTTGTGTCCCTGGATGTCCAGACTGCACAGTCGTCATCCAGACGTACCTGTCTGGCATGACAGTCGGAATTCAGCAGATGGAGGACCTCCCGGTTGGTCAGCAGCGCCAGGGTCTCCTGATCCAGCAGGGTCAGCTCCGCGCCCAGCATCATCGGAGATCCGAAGATGCACCACAGTGTCATCATTGTCTTCTGTTCCTCAGGAGTAAACCGTGTGGCGCGTTCCTCCCCGAATCCTTTTCCAAGCGTTCCAAGAGGCAGCATATCGCAGTCGGGCCAGCATCCTTCGGAGATGTGGTTCTGCCACAGTTCACATCGATGGAACATATCTTTCAGCAAATCCCAGTGATCCCAGAAATCATCAGTGATCCGCCACATATTCGCATATTTCTCATAATGCCATGCATGTTCGATCAGCGCCGGTCCCGGAGACAGGGAAAGTACGATGGACCTGCCGCAGTGCTGGATGGCTTTCGCAAGCATTTCGATCTCATGACGCCCGGAAAACGGATCGTTGGGATAGAGATTCGTATTGCAGATGTCATCGCATTTGATGAAATCCACGCCCCAGGAGGCGTACAGTTCCAACAGAGAATCGTAGTAAGCCTGCCCCTCCGGCGTATTGCGCACGCCGTACATATCCGGATTCCAGCCGCAGATGGAACTGGGGTTGGCGATCTGGTCGGCAGTCACGGAGGTTCCTTTGACCGGTGTGTGGAGATGGGCGGCGATCCGCGGAATTCCCCGCATGATGTGGATACCGAATTTCAGTCCCAGGCTGTGGATATATTCGGCGAGCGGACCGAAGCCTTTTCCGCCAGCGGAAGATGGAAAACGTTCCGGATCCGGGAGAAGACGGGAAGATTCGTCCATTTCCAGCTGAGAAAACGGAATGTACTGGAAACGATCCCTCTGAGAACCGGCTTTGTGTGCGTACCATTCGATATCGATGACCACATATTCCCATCCGTATTCTTTCAGATGTTCTGCCATATATTCGGCGTTTGCTCGTATCTGGGCTTCATTGACGGTGGTGTCGTAGTAATCGTAGCTGTTCCAGCCCATCGGCGGATGTTTGGCAAAAGTATTTTTGTTCATCAGGCAATCCTCCTTATGATCAAGTGCATTTTTCGGGTAGATATTTGATATCCTCCATTCCTCTTGACCGTTCTTTCTGAAACATATTATAATTGGATTAATATTGGCAGGAAAGAATGAAAATTTGATTTAAAGGGGTAATTTTTTGATGGAATACAGAGAGGGACTGTTCGGTGTTCTGAATATGGATGAAATGGAGAATGAGCCTTTGGTCCTGCTGGACGGCGGAATCGAATGCAGGTGTGGGGAAGCCTATGATTTTTATAACGGGAATCGGACAGAGTATGGAGGATTTCTGTTTCAGTATACGCTGCGGGGCGAAGGTTTGTTTGTCCGAAACGGCAGAGAATGCCTTGTAAAGAAGGGAAGCGGCTTTTTCGTGCGTTTTCCGGAGGAAAGCCGGTATTGTCTCCCGGATGAGCCGGGAGCTGTCTGGGAATTTCTTTATCTTCATTTTGAGGGAAGCGCGGCGGATGCTTTCGCGGACAAACTGGCAGCGCTCTGTCCCGAACTGATCGAATTGGATCCGGGAAGTGTGCCGGTGCGGATGGCGCTGAATCTTCAGGAACGATTGATCGGAAAAGAACGGCTGGAAAAATATGAAGGCGGAGAATTTCTTTACCGCTTTCTCTGCGCGCTTCTGCGGGAGGTGGAACGTCCGGGGAAACCGCTGAAAGATTCTCTGGCGGGGAAAGCGGCGGAGTATATGAAAGAGCGTTATCCGGTGATTCAGGGGATTGAGGAGGCAGCCGGGCAGCTGGGGGTCTCTCCCGCGCATCTGTCTCGTTGTTTTCGGAAGGAAATGGGAGTTTCTCCCATTGAATTTCTGACACGGCTGAAGATTCAGTCGGCGATGAATGATCTGCTGGGGACGGAAAAAAGTGTGGAATGTATTGCCAGAGAAAATGGATTTTCCAGCGGAAATTATTTCGGCAAGGTGTTCCGGCGGTATATGGGAATGAGTCCGGGAACTTACAGAAATAGAAAGAATCCTCTGCAGACAGAGAGACAGGATGAAATTATGGTAGAATTGGAGGGAAAAAGATGTACACACTTGGAATTGATATAGGAACCACCTCTATCTGTATCGTGCTGTATGATGTGAAAAACAGAACGATTGCTTTGAGCAGAAATGTTTCAAACAGATTTCTGGCACAGGGAAGTTTTTGGCAGGATGCAGATGAGATTGTATCAAAAGTAAGCCGGCTGCTGGAAGAAATGGAAGAACTTCCGTTTGAGGCAATCGGTATTTCCAGCCAGATGCACGGGATTGTGTATGTGAATGGGAAAGGCGAAGCGGTGTCACCGTTCTATACATGGAACGAAGAAAGCGGAAATCAGCCTTTGGATGAGAAGGAAACGTATGCCGGGTACCTGTCCCGGATTACCGGATATCCGTTATACACCGGATATGGGAGCGTCACTCACTTTTATCTGCAGAAGACCGGTGCACTTCCTGCGGATGCGGAGGGATTTGTGGATATTGGTGACTATCTCGCGATGCGTTTGACCGGAAGTGTGCGGCGGGCGGTCAACGAAAGCATCGCGGCAAGTTTTGGAGGATATGACCTGGAAAACAGATGTTTTGATCATGATGCGCTGAAAAAAGCCGGAGTTGATGTGTTGTTTTATCCGGAAATATGTCCGTATCATGAGTTCGTCGGTTACTATAAGGGAAAGAAAGTTTTTTCGGCAATCGGAGATAATCAGGCGAGCTTTCTGGGAGCAGTTTCCGAACCGGAAAAAAGCATAGGGATCAATGTGGGAACCGGATCCCAGGTTTCGGTCTATTCCCCAGAACTTTGCGTGGAGTGTATGGAAAATGGTACAGACGTGCGGCCTTTTCCAGGGGGCGGTTATTTGTATGTGGGTGCATCCTTGAACGGAGGAAAGGTATATGAGAGGCTTGCCGCTTTCTTCGGGGAAGTATGTGAGCAGTTTACAGGTGAAAAACCGGACATATATGCCAAAATGCAGGAAATTGCCATGGAGAAAGAGGACACAGACTTGAAAGCATACCCGAATCTTTATGGAGCCCGTGGGGGAAAGCCAGGAAGGTCCGGGTGGGATGGACTCAACAGTGATAACTTTCATCCTGCCGATATGATACGCAGTTATCTGCGGGGGATGGCATCGGAATTGAAAGCGCTGTATGAAGTATTCCCAAAGGAAATAAAACAGGGACGTGAAAGTCTTACCGCTTCGGGAAATGGTCTGCGCAAAAATCCGCTGCTTTGCCAGGAAGTGGAGAGAGCGTTTGGGCTTCCGCTTACGTTCTCCAGATGCGAGGAAGAAGCAGCAGCCGGCGCAGCGGTTTTTGCGGCTGAAAACAATGGAAATTGCTAACCCTTTCTGTGTTCAGCGCCCAAAACGACGCTTGCCGATTAAAATATACAAAAAACGGATACCCTCAGAGTACAGGGAAACAGGGGTTCATGTACTCTGGGGGGCATTGTTTTCAGGAGGAATTTCATGGAACGAAAAAGCAAATATTTTCTTCAGGCATTGAGGATCGCGCTCGGCTGCTGCCTTTCCATCTGGATTGCGGAACTGCTGCATCTGGAATACGCGATCTCTGCCGGGTCCATCACGTTCCTGTCGGTGATCACCACCCGGTGGTCAAAGAGCTGACCGTTCCGGAATCTTCGGAAAATGTGTGGAAGCAGCTGGAGGAGCTGGAGACGCCTCTTCCCGCCAGCCGGGAGGAATTTGAGAATCGGGCGATCCTGTATCATATCCTGATGGATCTGGAAGAATTTCTGAAGATGAAGAAGAAATTTGTGGATTCTCTCACGGAAGATCAGATGGAACGGTATTGGCAGAACAACGGCTGAAAAATAATCTTTGAATTTTCAGTAAGGTGTGGTATTCTTGTTCCAGAAGAAAAAGAAACCTGCCGCGGAGAGTCTCTGTCCGGCAGCGCAAGGGAAAAGGTGGAGGAAGCTATGGAAGATATTCTGGTTTTAACCGATGAAAACGGTGCAAAGGTTCGATTTGAAATCCTTGATATCGTGGAATACGAGGGGGAGGAATATGCGGTGCTGTATCCGGCGGACGCAGGAGACGACGAGCCGGTGCATATTCTGAGGATTCATTCTGAGGACATGGACAACGGAGAAGTCCAGTATGAAGGGCTGGAGGACGACCGGCTGATACAGAAGGTATACCGGCTGTTCTGCAAGAGGAACGGAATCTGAGACATACAGACGGACAGAAAACGGAGAAGAAGGCAGCAAAGGGGCTAGTTTGCTGTTTTCTTCTTCGTTTTATATGTTTTTTCGTTATGTTTTTGTCATCTGCGACCGGTATTGTTTCGGGGAATTCCCGTTCAGGCGTTTAAAAATCTTGATAAAGTAGTTGATATCGGAATATCCGCAGCTTGCGGCAATCGCGTGGATCGGCAGGGCAGTGGAATTGAGCAGGACCAGTGCATGGCGGATACGGACGCTGTGGATATAATCCGTGATGTTTGTGTCTGTCTCCTTTTTAAACAGCGTGGACAGGTAGGATTTTGTGACGTGGCACATATCCGCAAAAAAGCTCAGCGACAGTGGTTCTGCATAGTGGAAATCGATATAGGTGATGCAGCGCTGGGTAAGCTGGGAATAATTTTTCATGGAGTGATTTCTCACCAGCAGGCAGTATTTGTGGATCATTTCCCCCTCAATCTGATCCAGTTCTGTGTCGGTTTCTGCTTCATTGATCTGAATGGCAAGTCTGGTGGAGAGTTCGTCGATATAGACCGGGTGGACATTTCCGCGCTCCACAGCTTTGCGGCATAAGGTGTTGAGGATGATTAACAGGTTTTTTCTGTTCAGGATCGAGTTGGGATTGCGTGGTGTGATTCTGTAATTGTTCAGCTTCGCATACAGGCGGGCTGCGGCGTTGTAATTTCCGGTGGAAATCATATCGAGGAACTGATTTTCCAGTTCGTAACGTTCTTCAATGCTGCTGATCGCAAGGCTTGGATCCTGATTCAGACGGCGGAACGCGGAGCTGGAATCAAAGGTGATGCTGGAGAGTCCCAGGGGCTCCTGAAGATCGTATTTTTCGGAAAACAGGTTTTCTGCGATCACCAGCAGCGTCGCCTCCAACGTTTTTGTGTTGGGAGGAACGGGAAGTTTGGCGTAAAAGGCGGACAGATCTTTGTAGAGCATATCCGGCAGTTTGTTTTTGAACATGATCTTCTGGATATCTGCCAGGGTACACGGCTCTTTCAGTACGGGACCCGCCACCAGATAAGTATTCTCTGTGGTGACGATCCCCGTATCGGAAATGGTACCGTCAGATTCTGTCACCGGTTCGCCGGTGTCCTCAGGACCGCCGGTCTCGCTGCCGGTACTGGGCACGGCAGAGGTGGGACCGGAAGAGGTTTCGGAAGAAGGGGGCAGACACAAAGCGTAGGAGATCAGGCTGAACTCATCGTAAATTTTAAGGATATGCCCGGGCTTGCAGTTCCTGAGCAGGTAATCCCGGAAATCGCTGTAGTCGTAGTCGGAATACAGTTTGTAGCGCAGTTCCAGATCTGTCTTGTACAGATTGGAGAAATCCTTCTCAACGATCGTGCAGGTGATGTTATGTGCCTGTACGATCTGCTGAAACAGATTCAAATTTTCTTTGTTCATAAAAATCCTTTCTTATTATATGTATACTGTCATATGAATGATATTCAGATAAAGTATAACGATATTGTACTGAAATATAGTATAACAAAAATTCATCTGATTTCAAAGTAATTTCAAGTCTTTTCTTTTTCCTCTTTTTGGGGTAAGCTGTAATTACAGAAAAAAAGTGTACAAATGGTAACAGTTCAGACAGTAGTAGGAGGTAAAAGAAATATGGGAACAGCAGTAAAAGATCCATATGAAGGATTCGCAAAAACAAAAGATTTCCTCATCTGCATCGATTCGGACGGATGTGCGATGGATACCATGGATATCAAGCATTTTCGTTGCTTCGGTCCCTGCATGATCGAAGAGTGGGGATTGAAAGAGCAGGAAGAAAAGCTTCTTTTCCGCTGGAATCAGGTGAACCTGTATTCCATGACCAGGGGCATCAATCGTTTCAAAGCACTTGCAAAGGTACTGAAGGAAGTCAACGACAGCGGAACCGTGATCGAGGATGTGGATACCCTGGTAAAATGGGCGGAGGAAGCGGACGAGCTGTCCAACGGCGCCATCGCGAAAGAGGCGGAGAAGACGGGAAGCATCGCTCTGAAGAAAGCGCTGAGCTGGTCCGAGAGTGTAAACCAGAGAATCCGTGAACTGCCGGAAGAAGAGAAGAAGCCGTTTCCGGGAGCAAAAGAAGCCATTGCCTGGGCACATGAGCGCGCGGATATCGCGATCGTTTCCTCTGCGAACCTGGATGCGGTGATGGAAGAGTGGGAGAAACATGGAATCCTTCCCCATGTGGATGTCGTCCTGGCACAGAACGCAGGTTCCAAGGCAGCCTGCATTGCCAAACTTCTGACCTACGGATACGACAAGACCAAAGTCCTGATGATCGGCGACGCACCGGGAGACCGGGCGGCAGCTCAGAAGAACGGTGTGTTCTACTATCCGATCCTTGTAACGAAAGAAAAGGAAAGCTGGGAGAGAATGTCTCAGGCGGTTGAGAAACTGATGGACGGAAGCTTCGATGAAGCCTATCAGAATCAGCTGAATGAGGAATTTGAGAAGAATCTTGGCGCGTAATAACTTTACGATTTTGGAAAAGTGAAACGGCAGAAAGCTCTCAGAACAAATGATGAAAGCGAATGGCAGGGAATGTAATTGATATGCTCCCTGCCATTCGCTTTCATATTTTGGGAAGATATTAACTTGCGGCGGTTGTCTGAATGGCTTCATAGCCGGTCTCGCCGGTGCGGATTTTTCTGGCCGAACGGATTTCGTAGGTGAAAATTTTTCCGTCTCCCACTTCTCCGGTATAAGCGGATTTACAGATCGTGTCAATCACTTTCTGTTCCCATTCTTCGGAGGATACGACGATCTCGAATTTAATCTTGGGATGCATCTGTACCTCCACGTCCAGCCCGCGTACGACTTCCTGATAGCCCCGCTGGATCCCGTATCCCATAACCTGAGATACGGTGATGCCATTCACTTCTATGCGTGCGAGGGCTTCTTTGACCTCTTCAAATTTTTCTTCTCTGACAATTGCTTCTATCTTAATTAACATGGTTCCACGCTTCCTTCCTTTTTCTATCATTCGATGTTACTGATCCAGGCCGTTGAAGCTTGGATAAGCGCTTTCTCCGTGCTGAGAGAGATCCAGTCCGATCTGTTCTTCTTTCTGATCCACCCGCAGCGGGGTAAAAATTCTGACGATCGCTACACAGATCAGTGTACCGATGACTGCGAATGCAATGGTGATCAGAATGCCTGCCAGCTGCGCGGCAAACAGGCGGAAGTCGCCGAAGATGAGTCCGTCCCAGCGGGCGGTACCGTTGATGGAACTTTGAGTAAACAGACCGGTGGCAATGCCTCCCCAGATTCCGCCGATGCCATGGCAGCCAAAGGCATCCAGCGCATCATCGATTTTCAGTTTCTTTTTGACGATGGCAACGCCGCAGTAACAGATCGGACTGACCAGGAAACCGATGACAAAGGAAGCCCAGATGGGAACGAACCCGGCGCCCGGTGTGATTGCCACGAGACCAACCACAAGACCTGTGGAAGCGCCGACCAGCGTTGGACGGCCGTTTTTGATCACATCGATCAGCATCCAGGAAAGCAGTGCGGATGCAGCGGAGATTGCCGAGGTCATAAATGCATGGGCGGCGAGGCCGTCGGCAGCCAGGGCGCTTCCGGCGTTAAAGCCGAACCATCCGAACCAGAGCATGGAGGCGCCGAGAACGACAAAAGGTATATTGTGGATCCTGTAGGTCATGTGTTCATATCCGCGGCGTTTTCCAAGAAGGAGCGCAAGGACAAGAGCGCTGACGCCGGAGCTGATATGTACGACGTTTCCGCCGGCGAAATCCACAGAACCGATCGCGGCAAGGAAACCGCCTTCTCCCCATACCATATGTGCCAGCGGGTAATAGACGACCAGCGACCACAGGGCTGTGAACAGAAACAGTGCTTTGAATTTCATACGTCCCACCAGGGAACCTGTGATCAGTGCCGGTGTAATCATAGCAAACATCATCTGAAAGGCGCAGAAGACCAGATGCGGAAGATTTTCTGCGTAAGGACCTGTCTCCATGCCGACGCCATTCAGTCCAAACCAGCGGAAATCTCCGATGATCCCCAAATGGTTGCCGCCGAAGGCCAGCGAATATCCGAACAGAGCCCACATGACAATGGAAAGTCCCATGATCGATACGCATGCCATCATCGTGTTGCAGACATTTTTTCTGCGGACAAGCCCACCGTAAAAGAATGCCAGTCCCGGTGTCATGAAAAATACAAACGCCGCACAGAGCAGCACAAAAGCAGTATCACCTGTATTCATAATTATTCCTCCTCATACCAACACCTGTTTTGGCAGATCCGGAAGGGCCCTTTCTGAATCTGCGCCGGGAGAATCCCGGAAAATAGAAAATAAAAAAGGTGCCGAATCCGCCGAAGCGATTCAACACCTTTGTTATGGTTCTGGAGTATAGCACAGTTTTTTTGAAAATGCAAGAAAAAAATTGAGGGGAAAATACATGGGAATTCGGGCGTTCCTGTGCTATACTGGAGGAAATTGTAACCGTTCATCGGCTGAATAGTTACAACAAACGACCAGTGATAGGAGGAAATGTCATGAAGTTTACGAAAATGCAGGGAATCGGAAACGATTATGTATATGTCAACTGTTTGAAAGAGGAGGTGAAGAATCCGTCAGAAACGGCGAAAATCGTCAGTGACCGCCATTTCGGCATCGGTTCCGACGGCCTGATCCTGATCTGTCCGTCCGAACAGGCGGATTTCCGGATGGCAATGTACAATGCGGACGGCTCCGAAGGAGCCATGTGCGGCAACGGGATCCGCTGTGTCGGAAAATACGTGTACGATTACGGTCTGACAGATAAAACACAGATCTCCGTAGAGACCAAAAGCGGGATCAAATACCTGGATCTGACGATCGAAGACGGAAAAGCCGTAAAGATCCGTGTCAACATGGGAAAACCAGAACGCTGTGCAAAAAAAATCCCTATTTTGACAGACAAAGAAGAGGTAAAATCCGAAAAAATTGAAGCAGCCGGAAAAACCTGGGAAATGACCGGAATCTCCATGGGCAATCCACACGCCGTCGTACCTTATGACGGAGATCTTGAGACTATGGAAATCGAAAAAATCGGACCACAGTTCGAACACCACAGCTGCTTCCCGGACCGGGTAAACACCGAATTTATCAAAGTCCTGGATGACCACACCGTACAGATGCGTGTCTGGGAGCGCGGCAGCGGAGAAACCCTTGCCTGCGGAACCGGAGCCTGCGCCGTAGCCGTAGCATCCCTGTGGAACCAGTGGGTCAAAGAAGACCCGGTAACCGTCAAGCTTCTCGGCGGCGACCTGACCATCGAATGGGATCGGCAGGCGGATCTGGTCTACATGACAGGGCCAGCAGAAATCGTCTTCGAAGGAGAGATCAATCTCTAATACATCCGTCTGCTTGCAGAAAGCAATTTTCGAATACGCTCCGGATTTTGTGAAAAATTCACAGTCCGCTGTCCCGCCGTAAATGTTGTTTCCATGCTGAAAACCCGGAGAAGACCGTCGAAACCGATTCTCTCTCATTTCGTGCAATATGCTGAAAATCCCGGAAAGGAGAAATAGTCCTTTCTTTTTCCAGGAAAGGATGCTACAATATGTAATACATATTGTGATAAAAAAAAAGAAATACACAAGATATAGTATTGGAGGGAGAGCATGATATATATCATCAAGAAAGACGGCACCAGAGAAGGCTTTGACGCGCAGAAAATCGTCCGCGCAGTCAACAAGTCTGCACAGAGAATTTTATATACTTTCTCCGACGAAGAAATCTCATTCATCTGCCAGTTTGCAACGGAGCATGCAAAGGCTCTGGGCAAGGAAGAGATACCGATCGCAGACATGCACAACATCGTAGAGGGCGCGCTGGAAAAGGTAAATCCGGCAGTTGCCAAGAGCTACCGTGATTACAGAAATTACAAGACGGATTTCATCCACATGATGGATGAAGTATATACGAAGAGTCAGTCCATCCGCTACATCGGGGACAAGAGCAACGCTAATACGGACAGCGCTCTTGTCGCTACCAAGCGAAGCCTGATCTTCAACGAACTGAATAAGGAACTGTACCGCAAGTTTTTCATGAACCGGAATGAGCTTCAGGCATGCAAGGACGGTTATATTTACATCCATGACCAGTCCGCACGTCTGGATACGATGAATTGCTGTCTGTTTGACGTGGCAAACGTGTTAAAAGGCGGATTTGAGATGGGAAATGTATGGTATAACGAGCCCAAGAGCCTGGATACCGCATTTGACGTCATGGGAGATATCGTGCTGAGTACGGCGGCACAGCAGTACGGCGGATTTACTGTGCCGGAGGTGGATAAGATCCTGGCGCCGTACGCACAGAAGAGCTATGACCATTATGTACAGGAGTTTTTGAAATACTCCGACCCATCCTGGGAAGGACGCGAAGAAAAAGCGGTGGAATACGCGATGGACAAGGTTCGCCGCGAGTGTGACCAGGGATGGCAGGGTATTGAATACAAATTGAATACCGTAGGTTCTTCCCGCGGAGATTACCCGTTTGTCACCGTGACGCTGGGACTTGGAACCGAAATGTTTGAGAAGATGATCTCCATCTCCCTCTTGGAAGTACACAAGGGAGGACAGGGCAAAAAAGGCCATAAAAAGCCGGTGCTTTTCCCGAAGATCGTATTCTTGTATGACAAAGCGATCCACGGTCCGGGATGCATCTGCGAGGACGTTTTTGAGGCGGGCGTGGACTGTTCCGCAAAGACCATGTATCCGGACTGGCTGTCCATGAGCGGAGAAGGATATATCTCCAGCATGTACCAGAAGTACGGCCGTGTGATCAGCCCGATGGGATGCCGTGCGTTCCTGAGCCCGTGGTTTGAGCGCGGAGGCATGGAGCCGGCGGATGATCAGGATAAACCGGTATTTGTGGGACGCTTCAATATCGGAGCTGTTTCCCTGCATCTGCCGATGATCCTGGCAAAATCCCGTGCGGAGAACCGTGATTTCCATGAGGTCCTGGATTTCTATCTGGAAATGATCCGTGATCTCCATAAGAGAACGTATGATTATCTCGGAGAAATGCGTGCTTCCACCAACCCGCTGGCATACTGCGAGGGAGGTTTCTACGGCGGCAATCTGAAGCCGTCCGACAAGATCCGTCCTCTGCTGAAGGCGATGACCGCATCCTTTGGAATTACGGCGCTGAACGAGCTGCAGGAACTGTACAATGGAAAATCCATCGCGGAAGACGGACAGTTTGCGCTGGATACCCTGAAATATATCAACGAAAAGGTCAACCAGTATAAAAAAGAAGACGGCATTCTGTACGCAATCTACGGAACTCCGGCAGAGTCCCTGTGCGGACTTCAGGTGGAACAGTTCCGCAAAAAATACGGAATTATCCGCAACGTATCCGACCGTCCGTATGTGAGCAACAGCTTCCACTGCCATGTGACGGAAGACCTGACCCCGATCCAGAAACAGGATCTGGAAGGAAGATTCTGGGAACTGTGCAATGGAGGAAAGATCCAGTATGTCCGCTATCCGGTGGGCTACAACAAAGGCGCGATCAAGACGCTGATCCGCCGTGCGATGGATCTGGGATATTATGAAGGTGTGAACCTTTCCCTTGCTTACTGTGATGACTGCGGTCATGAAGAGCTGGAAATGGATGTCTGCCCGGTCTGCGGTTCCAAAAACCTGACCAAGATCGACCGGATGAACGGTTATCTGTCTTACAGCCGCGTGCATGGCGATACCCGCCTGAATGAGGCGAAGATGGCGGAAATTGCGGAACGGAAGTCTATGTAAAAAAACAGAAGTAACAAGTCAGCCTTTGCTGCAGGCGGACGAAAAAATCCCTGAGTCACCCGCTCAGGGATTTTTTTTGCTTTCGTCCGGTCATTTCACTCCATTGTCAAGAACGCCGTCATGGGTTATACTGAAGGCAGTGAATTACTTGAGAGAGGTGACAGACGTGGGAAAAAAGATTCTGGTTGTGGATGATGAGCAGGCGATTGCCGATCTGATCGAGGTTTACCTTGCCGGGGAAGGCTGGGAGGTTATCAAGTGTGACAATGGGACGGATGCGGTCCGGTGCGTGGAGGAAGAAGAACTTTCGATGGCGATCCTCGACGTTATGCTCCCGGATATTGACGGGTTTTCTATTTGCAGAAAGATCCGGGAAAAACATTTTTATCCGGTAATTATGCTCACGGCGAAATCTGAGGATCTGGATAAAATTATGGGACTGACCATCGGCGCGGATGATTATATCACCAAGCCGTTCAATCCGCTGGAGCTGCTGGCGAGAGTAAAGACGCAGTTCCGGCGCTATGAAACGTATAACCGCCCGGAGGGAGCGGCGGAAGCGGTGGAAGAGGAGGATACCATCGATATCCGCGGGCTTTCCATCAGCAAAGCCACCCACAAGTGTACGTTGAACGGAAAGGAGCTGTCGCTGACGCCCATTGAGTTTTCCATTCTCTGGTATCTGTGTGAAAACCGGGGGCGCGTGCTGTCCTCGGAGGAGATTTTTGAAAAGGTCTGGGGCGAAAAATTTTTGGACAGCAACAATACGGTGATGACGCATATCGGCCGCATCCGGGAAAAAATGCACGATTCCGTGCGGAAACCGAAATATATCAAGACAGTGTGGGGAGTGGGGTATCAGATTGAATAAAACGGAATTGAGAGAACTTTCCCAGCGTCTGCGCAAGCAGCTGGTTCAGCGGTTTGTTTTTTTCTACCTGCTGTATCTGGCAGTCGGCGCCGCGGTGTTTGTGCTCGCTTATTTATATTATCAAAGCCGTATCTGGTATGGATATGAGACGTTCTATCAGTTGGTTCACCTGCTGGAACGTTTCTGGGCGTTTCTTCTTCCGGTCTATGCGGGCGGAGGGGCGCTGGGGCTTGGCTGTTATTATATCAAGAAAGCCTGTGTCTATCTGGATGAACTTGTGACGGCGTCGGAGAATCTTTTCCTTGGAAGGGAGCAGGACGCTCCGCTGTCCGAGGAATTGAAGCCGATCGAGGTATATCTGGATTCTGTCCGCCTGCAGATCCAGAACAGCCAGAGAGCCGCCAGGGAAGCGGAGCAGCGGAAAAATGACCTGGTCGTATATCTGGCTCATGACTTGAAGACGCCGCTCACTTCGGTGATCGGATACCTGACGCTGCTCAATGACGAGGAAGAGATCTCGCCGAATCTGCAGAAGAAGTATCTTTCCGTTTCACTGGACAAGGCGGAACGGCTGGAGGATCTGATCAATGAATTCTTTGAGATTACCCGGTTCAGCCTGACGCATCTGACTCTGGAATTGAGCAGGATCAATCTGTCCAGGATGCTGGAGCAGATGGTCTTTGAATTTGGACCGATGCTTGCGGAAAAGGAGCTGGAGTGCAGGCTGGACGTGCCGCCGGATGTTTTTTACGAGTGCGATCCGGACAAACTGCAGAGGGTGTTTGACAATCTTCTGCGCAATGCGGTGAGCTACAGCCAGCCGGGCGGGGATATCAATATCCGTCTGCGGCAGCAGGAAGGCAGACTGTATCTGTCGGTCCAGAACTTTGGAGTAACGATTCCGGAGGATAAGCTGGAGCGGATTTTCGATCAGTTTTTCCGGCTGGACAGCGCCAGGGCGACGCGAAGCGGCGGCGCGGGGCTTGGGCTGGCGATCGCAAAGGAAATTGTGGAACTGCACGGGGGAACAATCTCGGCGGAGAGTTCCGACGGGCAGGTGACGTTTACTGTAGTGCTTTGAGAGGGAGAAAGCTGCCCCGGCGTGTCTTAGAGCGTGTTTGAACATTGCTTTTGGCAAGATGCGCCGGGGCGTTTTTTGTTATGGGGAGAAGAAGTTAAGAAATTTTTAAAATTTTCGTGGGGAAAAACGTGTACTTTCGTGGGGGAATCTGCGAAAAAGACAAGTTCCTTTCTGCTATGATAATCGCGTAACAGATCAGTTGGCTGACTGTTATAGGATTGCCGGAATGAGGCGGCGTTTGAAATCAGAAAGTAAGAGTTCACTGGCGGAACTGTTACAGCAGAAAGGATGAGTGGATATGAGACGCACAGACATAAGAAGGGAGACAGCCGTGGTTTCACGGGGCAGAAGGAGAAGACGGAGAAGGAGACGGATACGGCGGCTGGTTCCCGTGGTTTTGATCTGTGTGCTGGCGTTGACACTGTTTTCAGGACTCAGGGACGCACTGCCGCTGAGCGGGTCTTCCGCCAGGCTTCGGCAGTATGCACGGGCGCATGGGATTTCTGTCTCTGAGTATCCGGAGAAACTGATCGATCTCTATCAGCGCAATCCGGAGACGGAGCAGTTTGTGTTTGAATATCCATTGGTGAAGGACAATCCTCCGTCGGATGATCTGAGCGGTCTGGATACATCGTCGGTACCGCTTCTGATGCAGTGGGATCAGCGGTGGGGCTATGGAGAATATGCGGGAAATCTTTTTGGACTGTCCGGCTGCGGTCCCACCTGTCTTTCGATGGCAGCGATTTACCTGACGGGAGATACTTCCATGACGCCCCGGTGGATGGGTGAGTTTGCGGCTTCTCATGGCTACGCTGTGGAGGGCAGCGGTTCGGCATGGGCGCTCTTTTCGGAGGGAGGAAAAGAGCTGGGCTTTGATGTGACGGAGATCCCGCTGGATGAGGAGCGGGTGATTGCCAACCTGGAAGTGAACAATCCCATCGTGGCAGTTATGGGACCGGGGGATTTTACGACAACGGGGCATTTCATTGTCCTGACCGGTTATGAGAATGGAAAGATCAAGGTGAATGATCCCAATAACCGGGAAAATTCTGAAAAACTGTGGGAGTTTGATCGTATACAAAGCCAGATCCGGGATCTGTGGGTGTTCCGGAATCTGTGAGAAAAAATGTGCCGCCAGTGGCGGCACAATGAAAGAACCCCGCGATCTGTTGAAATACAGACCGCGGGGTTCTTTTTTATGGGTTCACCCGGTTATGCTATTAAAGTTTTGTATCCCAGCGTCCGCACCATACATTTTCTTCCGGAGTACCCTGGAACGGGCTGTCGCCGCAGAGTTTTTCAATCAGAGAATCGAGAACCTGCGGAGTATCCTGATAGCAGTTTACATAGGTACGGCTCATGGTCAGGTCGATCAGGTAGTTCGGCAGATACAGGCTGATGAACGCGGTCGGTACCTGGCGTACATACCATGGCTGCTGACCCGGCATGGTCCATTTCACACGCATGGTGTTGTACTGAGCGAAGCCGACCTGGTCGATGAATACCAGAACAGCGTCAGTGTTTTCCATGAATTTCTCCATGCTTCCCTTGGCTGCAACAGCGTCTCCATCCTCTACGATGAAACCGCGCTCCTCAAGCTTTTTGATCAGGTATGCTTTTGTCTTTGCGCCGGAATCGTCTTTGATCAGTTTGCCGGCTACAACACGTCCGTCGCCTTCCAGGAAGTAAACGCGCACGCGTTTCTGCTTGTCCGGATTCAGCGGCAGCATGTTCTGTGTATCTTTTACGAGAGTGATGAACTGATCCGCACACTCTTTTGCGATCTTCTTGTGCTCTTCGCATCCTACAACGCTGATGCCTTCCTTCGGCGGCATCAGGGTTCCCTCTGCCTGTTTCTTGTGCAGGCCGATGCTTGCCTTTACGCCGAGGATACGTCTCAGGGCATCCTGCATACGCTCTTCGGTGATCATGCCGTTTTTGTATCCCGCCATCATGTAGCCGAAATCTTCTTCGATATCGTTGAAGAACAGATACATGTCACAGCCTGCCGCGATTGCCGCAGGTACCTGCTGAGAACGCGGCATAGCGCCGAACATACCGATCATATGGCTGGCATCGGTGACTACCAGACCGTTGAAGCCCAGTTTTTCCTTCAGCAGCCCGGTGATCAGTTCCGGACACAAAGTTGCCGGAAGAATCTCGTGGTCGTCCAGGTCACGGCCAGCCAGTTTGCGCTGCCATGCCGGCTGAGCGATGTGTCCTGCCATGATGGTCTTAACGCCTGCATCGATCAGTTCTTTGTATACCTTTCCGAATGTCTCCATCCAGGTATCACAGTCCAGATCGTTGACGCCCATCATCAGATGCTGGTCGTTTTCCTCAGTTCCGTCACCCGGGAAGTGTTTGATGGTGGTAGCCATGTTGCATTCTTCGGTGCCTTTGATGAACGCTTTTGCATATTCGATGGTGCGGTCCGGATCCGCGCAGAAGGAACGTGTCTGTACGATGGTGTTGCGCCAGTTCTGCAGAAGGTCAACGATCGGAGCGAAATTCCAGTTGGAACCGATTGCCATCGCCTCGGTGCCGCCGACTTTTGCAGCCTTGTATGCAACGTCAGGATTGCGGGAAGCCGCTGTCGCCGCGCCGCAGGATACGCCGGTACCGCCGCCGACACCGCCGTTTCCGCCCGCCTCACAGTTGGAAGCTACCAGAAGCGGGATTTTGCTGCAGTTCTGGAAGGTGTTTACCATATCCCAGAGTTCTTCCGCGGATTTGTTGTGGTAACGGAGTGCGCCCGGATGATAAGTGTCAGCCACTTTCTTGATTCCTTCCGGAGTAAAGTCGGTTACCATGTTGACAAACAGCTGTCCGACTTTTTCCTCGTCGGTCATTCCTGCGATGGTATCCTCCACCCATTTGATGTCTTCGTCAGAAAGGTAATACGGTTTTGCTTTTAAATCTACCATTCAATCATTCCTCCTTTAAATTTTGTAAGGTAAACTTTTCAATAAACGTTTCATTTTAATAAGTAAGGCCGAAGCCGTACAGGTATTCGTTGCCGTCGCTGTCCCGGTATGCATAAGTCAATCCGTCTTTCATATATTTTGCCTTGTCATAACCAGGTACATCGTTGGGGCTTGCGCAGACGCCGTTCTCATCCACCGCGATGGCTGCGTCGCTGCCGGGCAGGGTGATCGGCATCCGTCCTGTCGGTTCCGCCGCGCCGCTGATGACATCGATCGCCGCCCTGGAGAAGGTGTCAAATCCTACTGTGACGGCATCTGCCAGCGGTTCCACATTGGCAAGCAGATATGGCAGGTTCAGGTTGACATGCATGATGACCTGCGGCACTGCGCCGCGGATCGCGCGGATATGTTCTACATCAATTCCTGTTTCCTTGCACAGATTCAGCTCCAGATAACCTTCGGTTGCCGCGAAATAGCTGCCGCTGGCAGGTTTCAGGAGCAGGAGCGCGATATCTGCATCGTGGTAATCATCCACGAAATTCCAATCCGGGTGATCTTTGCGCACTGCCTTGGAGAAATCTGCGATGGTCTGTTTGGGGTCAAATTTGATGCCTGTCATTGGCAGGTTGTCCAGTTCTTCTTTGGTATATTCCGTACGCATCATCATCTCGACGTATACTTTTTTACCCGCCAGTTTTTCTGCGGTCAGAGGCAGCACGGAGTTGTGGTTCTTCAGCAGTACCACGCTTTCCTGATGTGCTTTGTAGGCAACAGCGCGGCTTGCTTCGGTGTTGACCTGCGCATCGGCTGTCTCCACATCCACATACGGATTCTCAAACAGTCCGAGACGGAAAAATTCTACCAGCAGACGGCATACCGCCCGGTCTACGGTTTCCTTGTCTACAAAACCATTGCGGATGGCTTCCACAAAAGGAGCCGGATCATCCTCGCCGGATACCATATCTGTACCGGCTTTCAGGACTCTTGCCGCGCGGCCGGCTTTGGAATATTCCTCCGCGCCCCACGCCATGCCGGACAGAACGCCGGTATCGGAGTTTACAATGCCGGTAAAGCCCATCTCCCCGCGGAGCGTGCCGTTGATAAACTGGTTGTTGTAGGCAAACGCGATCTCTTCGTCGAAGGTTTCCGCTCCGTTCTGCGGGAAGCTGGATTTCGCGTTGGACGGTATCGCGTAATAAGGCATGATCGAGGATGTGCCCGCCGCGATGGCTGCGCGGAAGCCCGGCAGATGATAGGTTTCCATACTTCCGGGGGTTGCGTAGCAGTTGTATTTGCCCTTGGCATAGTGAGGATCAAATCCGTTTTCCCTTGCGCCGCCGCCCGGGAAATGCTTCGTGGTGAGGGCGATACTGTTTTCGTCCACCTGCTCTCCCTGGATTCCGCGGATCACACGGGTGATGATCTCACTGATCAGTTCCGGTTCCTCGCCGAAAGTACCGTAGGTACGGAACCAGCGGGGATCTGTGGCACAGTCCGCCATGTACATGTAACCTTTGCGGATATTTGCCGCATAAAACTCGTCATGGACAATCTGGGCAAACCGGTCGATCAGATCCATATCTCTGGAAGCGGCAAGTCCCAGCGTACCGGGGAAAGTCGTAAATTTATTGTTTTCCTCCTCGGCGCTGTAATGAACATCCGAGCTTTCGTTTTTCGAGTTTGCGGTAACCAGGCAGGGGATACCGAGCCGTGTACCTTCGCACACTTCCTGCATCGCATTGACCCACTCAGCCAGCTGGCTGGCGGAAGCGTTTTCACGTACAATAAAGTGACGGATATGGCGGGTGGCAAGTTTGTAGGTGGTCGGATACTGCATATTTTTATGACCGCGCATCATAACTTCTTCGTGAGCCTCAGCAAGAACACCGTTATGGCTGGTAGGCTGGCCGGGCTTGGAAGAGATACCCATCGGCTGGCTGTTGATGATCAGCATTCCTGCTTTTTCCTCATCGGTCATACGTCCGACAAGGTCTTTGGCACGCTCTTCCGGAGAAAGACGCCAATCCTCATAAGGCTTCAGTTCACCGGTACCATCCAGATCCTTAAAACGCAGGCCGTCCACTTCCAGCACACCTTTTGTGCGGGCGACAATCTGCTTTTGTTCCATATGATTTACACTCCTTTCATCGTTAATCCACAGTTCCGACAGGCGGAAAACTGCAGTTATTATATATCTATAAGTATACCACAATTAGCTGTAAAACATCAACAACTTGTGCATAACAGACAAAAAAATCTGCTATTTTCATCAAAATAAACTAATTTCCATTCAGAAAATAAAGAACATCCTGTATCGATTTATAAAAACTACCATTTGTGTAAATTTACAAAAAAACGGATAGATAGGAAAAAGCAGAGGATCATTTGCCCTTCGAGACCGTGGTTTCAAAATAGACAAAGATTCGGATAATGTTTTCGCAGATTGCCTAAAAATTGTTAAATTTTTATTTATTAATTGAAACATTTGACCAGTTGTGATAAAATGACCTCATAACAAAGGAGTTCTGTTGACTGACGGAAATAACGTGGAAAAACCACTGGGGGAGGCAGAATCTCAGAAAACGCCGACCGTCTGGGCAACAAGTGTAACAGCTTTACATTTGTTGCTATTTTTTTCGTCATCATAGCGGACAATGAAAGGAGAAGGATAACTATGGGCTACAAATCAGACATCGAAATTGCACAGGAATGTACCATGGAGCCGATTACCAAAATCGCGGAGAAAGCGGGCATTGACGAGGAATACCTGGAGCAGTACGGAAAGTACAAAGCGAAGATCGATTACAATTTCCTGAAGAAGACAGATAAAAAGGACGGAAAACTGATTCTGGTAACAGCGATCAACCCGACTCCGGCAGGAGAAGGAAAGACCACGACCACCGTAGGTCTGGCTGACGCTATGCAGAAGCTTGGAAAGAACGTTATGGTAGCGCTTCGTGAGCCATCCCTTGGCCCGGTATTCGGCGTTAAGGGCGGTGCAGCCGGCGGCGGATACGCACAGGTTGTTCCTATGGAAGACATCAACCTGCATTTCACCGGTGACTTCCATGCGATCGGCGCGGCAAACAACCTGCTGGCAGCGATGATTGATAACCATATTTTCCAGGGCAATGAGCTGAACATCGACCCACGTAAGATCACATGGAGAAGATGTGTGGATATGAATGACCGTCAGCTTAGAAACGTGGTAGACGGACTTGGCGGAAGAACCAACGGAATGCCGAGAGAAGACGGCTATGACATCACCGTTGCTTCCGAGATCATGGCAGTTCTGTGTCTGGCAAACGATATCAAAGATCTGAAAGAAAGACTGTCCAGAATTATCATTGGATATACTTACGGAAAAGTTTCCGAGCAGAAACCGGTTACTGCAGGTGACCTTCACGCAGAAGGCGCTATGTGCGCACTGCTGAAAGACGCTCTGAAACCAAACCTGGTACAGACTCTGGAGCATGTACCGGCGATCGTACACGGCGGACCATTCGCAAACATCGCTCACGGATGTAACTCTGTAACAGCAACAAAGATGGCTCTGAAGCTTGGCGATTATGCGATCACCGAGGCTGGATTTGGCGCGGATCTGGGCGCTGAGAAGTTCCTGGATATCAAATGCCGTATGGCAGGCCTGAAACCGAATGCAGTTGTTATCGTAGCGACCGTAAGAGCGCTGAAATACAACGGCGGCGTTCCGAAAGCAGAACTGAACAATGAAAACCTTGAAGCACTGGAAAAAGGTATGCCGAACCTGCTGAAACATGTAAGCAACATCAGAAACGTATACCATCTGCCATGTGTTGTTGCAATCAACGCATTCCCGACCGATACCAAGGCAGAGCTTGATCTGGTAGAAGCAAAATGTAAAGAGCTGGGCGTAAACGTTGCACTGTCTGAAGTATGGGCGAAAGGCGGCGAAGGCGGTATCGCTCTGGCTGAGGAAGTAATCCGTCTGTGTGAGGAGCCGAACGATGGATTCACCTATTCCTACGAGCTGGAAGGCAGCATTGAGGACAAGCTGAACCAGATCGTACAGAAAGTATACGGCGGAAAGAGAGTTGTCCTGACTGCAAACGCGCAGAAACAGGCAAAACAGCTGGAAGACCTGGGATTCGGCAACTGCCCGATCTGTGTTGCGAAGACACAGTACAGCCTGACCGACGACCAGACGAAGCTGGGGGCTCCGACCGATTTCGAAGTAACCGTACGCAACCTGAAGATTTCCGCAGGCGCAGGCTTTATCGTAGCCCTGACCGGCGAGATCATGACCATGCCGGGTCTGCCGAAAGTTCCGGCTGCAGTTCGTATCGACGTCGATGAGGATGGAAAGATTTCCGGACTGTTCTAAAACAGATCTGGACGGCAAATCTGTGATACACTGAATAAGACTGCTGTGACGGGGATTCCTGACCTGTTGTCGGGAGTTCCCGCTGCGCTGTAAATCTGATGCCCCGTAGCTTGCTGCGGGGTATTTGAGTGTCAGTACATCGACTGCCAAAAAACGACCACTTTCACTTGGTTATATAGCAGTCGATGCACTCCAAACAGAAAGGACGGAAAGAAGTGTGAATCAGAAACAAAAAAATTTGCTGACCAGAACCTGGGTGGTTTGTCTGACGGCGTTTTTATGCTGTGCGTTGTGGGGCAGCGCGTTTCCATGTGTAAAGGTAGGGTATGAGTTGTTTTCTATTGCGGCGGAGGATGTGGCAAGCCAGATCGTGTTTGCGGGAATGCGCTTTGCTCTGGCGGGTGTCCTGGTTATCGGAATTGGAAGTATCGTGAACAGAAAGTTCCTGTGTCCGAAGAAAGGCTCTCTTGGGATGGTAGGAAAACTTGCGATGGTGCAGACGGTTCTCCAATATCTCTTTTTTTATGTGGGGCTTGCCAATACCACGGGAGTGAAATCTTCGATCCTGGTGGCGTCCAATGTATTTTTTTCCATTCTGATCGCCAGTCTGCTGTTTCATTATGAAAAGCTGACCGTGCCGAAAATTACTGGATGTATTCTGGGATTTGCCGGAGTGGTGATCATCAATCTGACCGGCGCCGGGATGGACGGAGGGCTGCGCCTGACCGGAGAAGGATTTATCCTGTTTTCAGCGTTTGCCTACGCCTTTTCCTCTGTGCTGGTGAAAAAGTATTCGGCGAAGGAAGATCCGGTGGCTCTCAGCGGCTATCAGTTCCTGCTGGGAGGGATTGTGCTGACGGTCTGCGGTCTGGCGATGGGCGGCAGAGTTCATGGATTTACCGTGGCGTCCACGGGACTTCTGATCTATATGGCGATGATCTCGGCGGTGGCATATACGCTCTGGAGTATTCTGCTGAAATTCAATCCGGTCAGCAAAGTGGCGGTGTTTGGATTTATGAATCCTGTCTGCGGGGTGGTGCTGTCGGCGCTGATCCTCAATGAAAAGAATCAGGCATTCAGTGTTCAGGGGTTTGCGGCGCTGGTGTTGGTGTGTATCGGAATTTATCAGGTCAATCATGTGCCAGAGAAGGGATAAGTTTCTGGAGCTTTTTTTCAGTATACATTTGAGTCATACTTTAGTGTTGGAAAAAAATAGTTTTTTTCAGCTTTTTATTGAAAGTTTTGTGGAAACAGTCTATACTGGGCTTTGTACAATGAAAATCAGTTCTGGGAGAGAAGGAGCAGAGAAAAAGAAAAGGGAGTAACGAATGAAAAACAAAAAACTGAATAGGTTATTTGCGGGAGGCATATTGTCTGTCGCTGCGGCGGTCTTTCTGTCGGCAGCGGTACCGGCTTTTGGTGCAGGCGATACGCAGAGTGGTTCATCGACGGTCGTTTCCATTTCAGCGGAGAGTGAGACACCGGAGGAGACCCCGGCAGATACTCCGCTTCCGGAGCAGAATACGGCAGTTCCCCAAACGGCTGCGGCGCCGAGCCCTTCAGCGGCGGTATCGGCAAGTCCAACAGCGGCACCGGAAAGCCCAACAGAGACCCCGGCAGCCACAGCGGCACCGGAAAGTCCCACGGAGACCCCGGCGGCAACAGAGACCCCGGCACCGACGGATCCGGTACAGCCGATGGATTTCACACCGGGCTGGAATCTGGTCAACGGGAAATATTATTATTACCTGGATGACGGAACGATGGTTCGGGGACAGTGGTTCAAGGACGGGAATGACTGGTATTATTTCAATGACGACGGAACGATGAAGTCTGCAGAGTGGTTCCGGGATGGAATTGATACATATTATCTGCGCGACTGGGGCGGAATGCTGCATGACCAGTTTTACCGTTACGAAGGCAAATTATATTATTTCCGCGGCTGGGGCGGCATGATGTATAACATGAAGTTCCAGGCGAATGGGAAATGGTATAAGGCAAATGCGGATGGTACCCTGGTGACCGGATGGTCGGAGGAGAAAGGAAAATATTACTATTATAATGAAGATGGTTCTCTTTATACCCAGGAAGGCTGGCTGAATCTGGGAGGTACCTATTATTACATCAGTGCGGATGGATCCCGTGTACAGGGTCAGTGGCTGAAAGACAAAAACGACTGGTATTATATGAATGACGACGGCACGATGAAATCCGCAGAATGGTTCCAGGATGGCATTGACTGGTATTATCTGAGAGACTGGGGCGGAATGCTGCATGACCAGTTTTACACGTATAATGGAAATACCTATTATTTCCGTGGCTGGGGCGGCATGATGTACAGTGCATCCTTCCAGGTGAACGGCAAATGGTATACGGCGGACAGCAAGGGAGTTGTCAGCAGCGGCGGATGGGTTCTGATCGACGGAAAATACTATTACCATCAGGCGGATGGAGGTATCTACAGAAAAAAAGGCTGGCTGAATCTGAATGGAACGTATTATTATCTGAATGCGGACGGATCCCGTGTGCAGGGTCAGTGGCTGAAAGATGGAAATGACTGGTACTACATGAATGAGGATGGTACCATGAAATCCGCGGAATGGTTTCAGGATGGTGTCGACTGGTACTATCTGAGAGACTGGGGCGGAATGCTGCATGACCAGTTTTACACGTATGAAGGAAACCGATATTATTTCCGCGGCTGGGGCGGCATGATGTATGATATGAAGTTCCAGGTTGGAAATAAGTGGTATAAGGCAAACAGTGACGGAACCCTTGTGAAAGGATGGACCCAGGAAGGCGACAAGTTTTATTACTATGATGATCAGTATACTCTTTATCGGCAGGAAGGCTGGCTGAAACTGGGAAATGTCTACTACTATATCAACGCGGATGGATCCCGTGTACAGGGTCAGTGGCTGAAAGATGGCATCGACTTGTATTACATGAATGCCGACGGAACCATGAAGTCCGCAGAATGGTATAAGGAAGGAAATGACTGGTATTATTTCCGTGACTGGGGCGCTGCGATCTATGACACCCTGTTCTACGAAGGGGAGAATATTTATTACTTTGAGAGCGACTGCAAGATGGCAAGAGGCTGGTATGAGCTGGACGGCTATACCTACTATTTCCGTGACTGGGGCGGCGCCATGAATATTCCCTGTGTCATTGACGGAGTGAGATATGTGTTTGATTCCAATGGGCATCTGGTGGAAAAAGATCTGGATGCGGAAGTTGGAGTCAAAACCGTAAAGAATTTCCTGAAAAATGCGCTTCTTCCGGTAGGAAATACTCTGTATGTCTGGGCCGGAGGCCATGACGATGCCGATGCGACCCGTTATGGGGTCAATCCCCAGTGGGAAAAATTCTTTAATTCTCAGGATGAGAATTATAATTATACCCAGCACCGTTATGAGTACGGCAATGGACTTGACTGTTCCGGCTATGTAGGCTGGGCAGTGCATCAGGTCATGGAGGATTGGGCAACGACAACTTCCACGATCATGCCGAGATATTATTATCAGAAAGGCTGGGGCTCTTATCGGGAAAATGATACATCGATGAAGTTTCAGACGGGTGACGTGGTCAGCATGAGCGGTCATGTATGGATCGTGATCGGACAGTGCAGCGACGGAAGCGCAGTCATCATGCACGCGACTCCGCCGTATGTTCAGATCAGCGGTACCGTATCCTCCAGCGGAAGCACAAACAGCGAAGCGATCCAGCTGGCAAAACAGTATATGAGTAAATACTATCCCGTTGGATATGAGCGATATGGCAACAGAATCGCGAGCAAGAGTTATATGACAGGCGTCAATCACTTTACCTGGAGCAGTTCGGTACTTGCAGACCCGGACGGCTACCGGAATATGACACCGGCACAGATTCTTGCAGATCTGTTCGGAGAGTAAAAACAAAAAAAGAGGATTTCTGACATGGAAACGTGTTGGGGAGCCTCTTTTTTTGGTGTGTTGGGAAGAGAATGGCAACAGTCCAGTCAGCGGAACTGTTACAAGGAATATTTAAACATGCTCTGGCGGGATACCGCAGTCTTCTGGTACAATAAGAGCAGAAAGAAAAGGAGGAACAGGCTTATGGATTACGGATATCTGATGGAAGAGGCAATGAAGGCAAGAAAGATGGCATACGCTCCTTATTCGCAGTTTCAGGTAGGAGCGGCTTTGTTATGCACAGACGGAAGCGTTTATACCGGGTGCAATGTGGAAAACGCTTCTTACGGAGCGGCAAATTGTGCAGAACGCACCGCGTTTTTCAAGGCGGTATCGGAGGGAAAACGGTCTTTCCGGGCGATCGCAGTGGCAGGCGGCAAAAAGGATGCAGTCGATTTGGAACCGTGTCCGCCCTGCGGAATCTGCCGGCAGGTGATGGAGGAATTCTGTTCTCCGGATTTTGTGATCGTTCTTGGAAAAAATGAAGCAGATTATCAGCTGTATACGCTGCGGGAGATTTTTCCGCTGCCGTTTGGCGAATGAAATAAAATTGTAACAGGAAATGACTTTTTTTTCTTGGGGATTTCGATTATACTAGAGAATGTTTGAAAATTACCTTTTAGAAGGATGGAGATAGAAATGGATGCAATGGAAATATTGAAGCATGTGGATCATACGCAGCTGAAGGCGGTGGCTCCATGGGAAGAAATCGAAAAGTTATGTGATGAGGCGATCCGGTACGGCACGGCCTCCGTATGTATCCCGCCGTGTTATGTGAAACGTGTAAAGGAAGTTTACGGGGACAGGCTGACGGTTTGTACGGTGGTAGGATTTCCTCTTGGTTACAGTGTGACACAGGCGAAGCTGGCGGAAACGGAGCAGGCATTGCTGGACGGAGCAGAGGAGATTGACATAGTCATCAATCTCACAGACGTAAAAAACGGATTTTTTGACCGCGTGGAAGAGGAGATCCGTGTGCTGAAGCGTGCGGTGGGCGACCGGATTCTGAAAGTCATTGTTGAAACCTGCTATCTGACGGAAGAGGAAAAGATCCTCCTGTGCGGCTGTGTGACCAGGGCAGGAGCGGATTATATTAAAACATCCACCGGATTTGGAACGAAGGGAGCGCAGCTTGCAGATGTTCAGTTGTTCCGTGAGCATATCGGAGAAAATGTCCGGATCAAAGCTGCCGGAGGAATCCGGAGTGTGGAAGATATGGAGGTATTTCTGGAAGCAGGAGCGGACCGTTTGGGAACCAGCAGTGCAGTTTCCATTTTTCAGTCGGCGGGTCTGATTGAAGGGTAAGAAAGTCTGTGGACGGGATGAATACAGAAGAAAAGCGAAGGATCAATGAGAGGGATATATAATATGAAGAAAAAGGCGGTTTGCCTGTGTTTTGCAGCGGCTGTGCTTTTCGGACTTGGAGGCTGCGGAAAGGAAAAAGAGCCTCCGGTAACGATCGCAGTTGTCACCGACGGGGAAAGTGTCGACGACCTGGGAGTTAATCAGGCCATCTGGCAGGCAGTGCAGGCATATGGAGAAACATCCGGAGAACAGACCGGTTATTACATACCGGAGGATGAGAGCGGGGCAGCCGTGGAACAGGCGATGGATGAGGCTGTGGAAAAAGGCGCAGAAGTGATCATCTGCCATGGGGAAGCGGCTGGGGCAGCGGTATACGAGGCACAGAGAGAATACCGGGATGTCCGGTTCCTGATGTTTGACGGAGAACCTCATGCGGAGAAAAGCGAAAGAGCGAGACTGCGGGGAAATACCAGATGTATTCTTTTTGAGAATGAGGAAGCGGGATTCCTTGCAGGATATGCGGCGGTAAAGGAAGGATATACCAGCCTCGCCTATTATGGCGGCGCCGATGAGGAAAGAGCAAAAGAATACGGCGCCGGATTTTTACAGGGAGCACAGACGGCGGCTTCAGAAATGGAACTGGAAAAAGGAGCAGTCCGGATCCAATACGAAGAACGGGGAACCGACGCCGTATCTCCGGAATTTCTGACAGAAGTTCAGCAGAAATACCAGAACGGATGTGAGGCAATCTTCACAGACGGAGGCAGTTTTGAGCCCATCGTAAGAAAAGCTGCGGAGACCACAGGCGGAAAAGTCATCGGCATCGTAACCGACGAAAGCCAGAAATCCACCGCAGCCGTGATCAGCGCAGAGAATAAATATGAAGAAATCCTGACAGAAGAACTGGAAAAAATAAAAAACGAAGAATTCAAAGGAGGAAAAACCACAGTCCTCGGAATCCAGGAAGACGCCGTCGGCCTGACCACCGACACCTCCCAGATGCAGAACTTCAACGAAGAACAAAATCAAAAAATAACCAAACAATTCAAAACCAATAAAATCACCCTCCAGGGAACCAAACTCCTCAAAGACACCGGAACTTTGAAACAGCTGGAAATAGAAGTCACAGAGAAAGAAGAACAAACAAAATAATGCTTTAAACCAAAACAAACACTATAGATATATGAAGCGCCGAAGGCGCCCACCTCACGCCGCCAACACCCAGAAAGCAGGCAGGGGCCGGTGGTATGCGTGTGCGGCGGGCATCTGCGAAGATGTGAGAAACTCTTAACGTTCCGAAGCGCCGGAGGGCGGGACAGACGCAGGGTTACAAGCCCGGAGTCTGAGGAGCGCTGAACCGGGAAATCATAAAGATTTCCTGGTGAATCGCTCCGGTGCCCGTCCGGAGGCACTTCGGAACGTTTAGAGTTTCCACATCTGCGCAGCCGCCCGCCGTACACCCATACCACCGGCCCCTGCCTGCTTTCGTCCCTCTTATTCACGAATTGTTCATAATAAAAACATAGATTGATGGTTGCAAGCTTTCCCAAATTGTGCTATTATGTAGTGGAATTGAAAAAAGTATTTCAGAAATGTTACAAAAAATATAACATTCATTAATAAGTAGTATAACGGGAGTGAATAACGATAATGAGAAAGAAAATCCTTGCTTTGATGCTGACAGTAATGATCGGCAGCGCTCAGGTAATGACCGTCAGTGCGGCAAAAACAACAGATGAACTGGAACAGCAGAAAGCACAGACGACCGCGCAGTTAAGCGAGACACAGGATACCATCAACAATCTGGAAGAGCAGAAACAGGCGATCACAAGCCAGATTGGAGAACTGGATGCACAGCTGGTTGTGACGATGGCTGCCGTAGAGTCTCTGAAAACAGACATTGCGAACAAGCAGACAGAGATTGAGGAGACACAGAAGAAGCTGGCAGAGGCACAGCAGGATCAGGCAGAGCAGTATGAGGCTCTGAAAGACAGAATTCAGTATCTGTACGAGAATGGCGGAAACACCGCATGGGCGTCCCTGCTTCTTTCCGGCGAGGATCTGTCCGATATCCTGAACCAGGCGGAGTACACACAGAAGATGTATGATTACGATCGCGAGTGTCTGGAAAAATATATGGCTGTTACACAGCAGGTAAGCGATTACAGTGAGCAGCTGGAAACTGAGAAGGCAGAACTGGAGGCAAGCGAGGCCGAGCAGGAAGCTCAGCAGGCAGAACTGCAGACTATGCTCGCTGAAAAGAGAGCGACCTCCGCAGATTACGATGCACAGCTTGCGGACATGCAGGCAAAGGCAGCGGAATATGAAAACCTGATCGCAGAGCAGAACGCACAGATTCAGGCAATTCAGGAACAGCAGGCAGCAGAGGAAGCTGCAAGACAGGCAGAGGCAGAGAGACAGGCAGAGGCTGCAAGACAGGCGGAAGAAAGCAGAAGAGCAGAAGCTCAGCAGTCTTCCAACAGTTCGTCATCCAGCAGTTCATCTTCCAGCCGTCAGGAGTCCAGTTCCAGCAGCAACAGCGGTAGCAGTAGCAGTAGCAGCAGAGAGGAAGCAGAGGATACCTCTGAGGATCAGGGTTCTTCCAGCTCTTCCGGAAGCGCAACGGGACAGGCTGTTGTGGATTATGCAGTACAGTTTGTAGGTAATCCGTATGTATGGGGCGGTACAAGCCTTACAAACGGAGCGGATTGTTCCGGATTTATCATGAGTGTTTATGCACAGTTCGGATACAGCCTGCCGCATTCCTCCTCAGCGATGAGATCTGTCGGAAGAGGCGTATCTTATGCGGAAGCTCAGCCGGGTGATATCATTTGCTATGACGGACATGTTGCAATCTATATGGGCGGCGGTCAGATCGTACATGCAAGCAATGCCAAAGATGGCATCAAGATCAGCGGCAACGCAGCATACCGCACCATCCTTGCAGTACGTCGTCTTGTTTGATAAGAGAATATTGTAAGAAGTAAGGAATACATAATAAAAAAGAGTCGTGGGGCGAATTTACATTCGTACACGACTCTTTTTTTCGGAAAAATCTTGTTTTCACAGAATGAAAAAGAGATATTTATGCCCGGTCGGAAAGGGCGCCATAGATGAATGCTTTATAGGGAGTCAGTTTGTCCCAGATCCAGCGGTTGCTGTCAGCTTCAGCCTCTCCGCAGTCGATGATTTCGGTATGGCGAGAATTGTACCTGTGGGTGATGTAAGAAAATCTTAAGGAAACACCTGGATTTCTTTCGGGAAAATTTTGGAATCTTTCGGTATGATTTTAAGGAAATACAATTATGATAATAGTGTGAGATTTGATGTGACCGCCCAGAGATATGAACGGCTGTGTTTTGATTCTCTGTAAAAAGGATTTGAGGAGGAAAAGTTTGGAAGTAAACTTCCAAATCTACCTTGATGACGCAGCAAGTGCGTCAGGAAGGAGGAAAAAATGAAACTGGAACTGAAAAAACATAAGTATTATCTGCTTGTGCTGACAGCCATGTTTTTTGTTCTGATTTATTTATTTGTGCCGGAGGGATCGGTCTTCGGGTCCAATACGGACTGGATGAGCCAGCATGCGGAGTTGGCGGAGACGCTGAGAGATGCCTGTCTTTCCCAGGGAACGATCTTTCCGGATTTTCTGTGGCTTGGAGGGGGAAGCAACGCTTATGAATTCGCCTACTATGGGTATCTGCGCCCGGATATTGTGATCGGATGTCTTCTGCCGCAGGTTCCGATGATCTATATTCTGATCTTTTCCATGTTGGTCTGTGTGCTGGCTTCCGGTCTGCTCTGCTACTGTTTTCTTATCCAGAACCGCATGGAGCCGTTTATGGCGTTTATCGGCAGTACCTTTCTGATGACGGCGGGGTGCTTTTTTCAGGCGCATCGGCAGGTCATGTTTGTCAATTATATGCCTTACGAACTGCTTGCGCTTCTCCTTCTGCCGAAGCTGGTGGAGAAAGGAAAGTATACACTGTTTACGGTCATGCTCACGTTGGTGATCTATAACAGCTTCTATTATTCCATTACGGTTCTCGTGCTTATGACGTGGAGAATGTACGAGTTGACCAGGGACAGGAAAAAATGGTTTGTATATCTGCGCTCCGCGGCGATCGCGGTCGGCATGGCGGGCGTACTGTTACTGCCTACCGCTCTTGTTCTGCTGGAGCACAGAAGACAGGGAGCGGGGACGGCGATTGCAGAGCTATTCCGCCCGGATTTTTCGCTGAAGGGACTTCTGTACGATCCATATGGAATCGGACTGACCTTGTTCGCTCTGTATGCATTGCTGGCGGGACTGGCGATCCGGCGGCTGAGAAAGAGGAGTATTGTATTGCTGGCGGCAGTACTGCTGCCCGTTGTTTCCTATTTTCTGAATGGAATGCTCTATGCGCGAGTCAAGATTCTGATGCCGCTGCTTCCTCTGGTGGTGCTGCAGGCAGCAGAAGTCCTGCAGATGATTCAGAGAAAGCAGTGGAAGATTCGTATCTGGCCGGAGCTTTTATTTGGAGGAATTGCGGTGGTATCGGCGAAACTGGCAGGTTCGGAATATTATTCCGGTGTGCTGCTGGATGCTGTGCTGCTGGTGATGGTGCTCTGTCTGATCCCTTTTTATAACCGGAGGCGTATCTATTCGTTGTTGTTGGTTGCGCCGTTTGTCTGTTCTGTTTACACGGCACGGCAGGATGACTTTGTGCCGGAAGGAAAGTGGGTCAGCCCTTTTACAGAGAAAGAGGCAGAGGCGGTTGCAAAAGATCCGTGGGCAAGAACGGACGGAATGGAGGAGCCCTTGATTTCCTCCAACCGCCTGCTGTATTCCGGTCAGAAATCTTCGACCATGTATTCCTCCATCAGCAATGAGGAATATTCCAACTGGTTTTTTGATATTATGCGTATGCCGGTGCGGATCAACAACCGAGTCGCGATGCTGTGTGAGGTCAATCCATTTCAGGAATATCTGATGGGTGTCAAATATCTCCAGACCACGGAAGATAAGGTTCCGGTGGGGTATGAGATCAGGGCGCGGAAAGGGAATTCCGTTCTTGCGGAAAATGAGAATGTTCTTCCGATCGCTTACCTCAGCACAAAAACCATGAGTGAAGAGCAATTTTCGGAACTGGAGTTTCCGGAGAATGTGGAAGCGCTGGTACATAATACGGTAGTAGGCGACGATGCCGGTAAAGAGACAGACGGCAGCATGGGTATTCCGGAAGGAGAAACCTGTGATTCCAGAAAAGGCGGTCTGGAAGATTCCAAAATGGAAGAAAAGACACCGCTGTTTTCCAAAATAGAAACCGCTCATGACATTGAAGTTCAAAACCAGGACGGCAGCGTGGCAGTGAATGCCGCGGAGTCCGGGAAAGTGACGCTGACGCTGGATGAGCCGGTGAGGAATCGTATTGTGATTCTGGAATTCTGTGTTGCCAGCGAAGATGGAAAAAGAGTGACTATCGATGTGAATGGCGTCAGAAACAGGCTTTCCTCCGATCATGCTTCCTATCCCAATCAGAATTCAAGATTTACTTATTACCTGACTGTGCCGGAGGGAGAAAGCCTGGAACAGTTGGAGATAGAGGTTTCAAAGGGCAAGTTTGAATTGTCTGATTTCAAGTGGTACGAATATCCGGTGGAGGCTCTGGTCAAAGAAGACGCAGTGCCGGTTGTCTTTGAGGAGACACAGGATGGAGCTCTTATGAACTGCAGCCTGGAAGCGGAGGAAGACTGCTATTTTGTGACTTCGATTCCTTATCAGAATGGGCTGGAGATTCTGGTGGACGGCAAGGAAGTTCCAGTGGAGAAGGTGAATACCGCGTTCGCAGGAGCAAAGATTTCCAGAGGAACACACCAGATTGAACTGAGGTTTTCTGCTCCCGGACAAAAGGCAGGGCAGGCAATGACGGCGGCAGGCCTCTGTCTTTTGATCTTATGCCCTTTATGGGATGGATGGAGAAGAAAGAAACGCGGCACGGAACTGTCATAGAAGCGCAACATTCGGTTTGCAAACCGCAAGATACAGGGGTATAATAAAAAGTAATGAAGAACGACAACGTCTGCGGTTTTCAAATATGTTCTTGAGCGGGAACTGCAGAACATAAAGGAGGAAAGGGAAATGGAAGATGTATTTGCGGGGTACAGGCGCAGACATGATTATCTGATCTGTATGGATTCCGACGGATGTGCGATGAACACCATGGAAATCAAGCACAGAAAGAGCCTTGCTCCCTGCATGGTATACGAATGGGATCTCGGGGAGTACCGGGATGCGATCATGCGCCGGTGGAGAGAGATCAGTCTGTATAGTATGGATCGTGGGCTCAACCGTTTTGAGGCGTTGGCGAAGATCCTGGTAGACGTCAATGAGAATTATAAGCGTGTGGAAGATCTGGACAGTCTGCTCAACTGGGTGAAGACGTCAAAGGAACTTTCTACGGACAGCCTGCGCAGAGAAGTGGAGCGGACGGGCAGTCCGGCGCTGAAGAAAGCACTGGAATGGTCGGAACTGGTCAACGGTTCCCTGAAAATGATTTCAGAAAAGAATAAAAAGCCGTTTGAAGGTGTGAGAGAAGCGCTGGAGGCTGCAGAACAGTTTGCGGATATCGTGATCGTCACTGCCGCAAGCAGAACCGAGATCGTGGAAGAATGGGGATATTACGATCTGCTGAAACATGTCGGCCTGGTGCTGACCCAGGAGACCGGAAGCAAGGAGTACTGCATCGGAAAACTTCTGGAATATGGCTATCAGAAAGACCATGCGATGATGGTTGGAGATTCGCCCATTGACCAGAGAGCGGCAAAAGCAGAGGAAGTTTTCTTCTATCCGATCATGGTCTGGAAAGAAAAAGAATCCTGGGAAGAGTTCCGGAACCATGCGCTGGATAAATTCCGGGAGGGAACCTTTGCCGGGGAATACCAGGCAGAGGTGGAGAAAGAGTTTGTACAGAATCTGACGAGATAAGGAACAGTTCAGCTGGCTGAACTGTCACGGAATAAGAAAAAACAGTAAGAACCGGGGAACTCGGTGAACGGGCCTCCCCGGTTTTTTGTATCTGCAGCGTTCGTTGTTTTTTCTGATCACTGCAGAGCGTATTTGAAACAATATTCGGAGATACGGAGCGTGACGAAGATGAAAACACTTTATGATCATGGACAGGTTTATACAGGACAGCTTCCTCTGGCGTCTGCCTTTGTTGTGGAAGGGGACCGCTTTCTCGCTGTGGGAAATCGGGAGGATCTGGAGAAGTTTGTGGATAACGATACGAAAAAAGTGGACCTCGGTGGAAAGTTTGTCTGCGCGGGGTTCAACGATTCTCATATGCATCTGCTGAACTATGGCTATACGCTGAGTATGGCGGGGCTTGCGGAACATACGTCGTCCCTGGGGGAGATGCTGGAATATCTCCGTACTTTCGACAGAGAAGAAAGGACCGGCGAACCGGGCGCGGAGGAGTGTTGGCTGATGGGCCGCGGGTGGAATCAGGATTACTTTGCGGACGGACGCAGATTTCCTACCCGCTGGGATCTGGATGAGGTTTCCCGGGTGCGTCCGATCTGTATCATCCGTGCCTGCGGGCATTGCTGTGTGGTCAATTCCAGAGCGCTGGAACTGATGGGTATTACAAAGGAAACGCAGCAGCCGGAGGGCGGATTTTTTGAGAAGGATCCGGACGGAGAGTTCAACGGGATTTTCCGGGAGAATGCGGTGGAATATGTGTTCCGCCGGATTCCGGCGCCGTCTCAGGACCAGATCCGGGAGATGATGCGGCGCGCGGTAAAGAAGCTCAACGCATACGGCGTGACTTCCTGTCAGACCGATGATTTCATGACGCTGCCGGTTCCTTATGAACAGGTGATCCGGGCGTATCAGGAACTGGAGCAGGAAGGGGAACTGACGGTGCGGGTCAATGAGCAGGCGCAGTTTACAGATCCGAAGGAACTGCAGCGGTTTCTGAATGCCGGATGGAATACAGGAACCGGAAGCACTTTCTTCCGGATCGGGCCGCTGAAGATTGTGGGGGATGGTTCTCTGGGATCGCGCACTGCGTATCTGAGCCGTTCCTATGAGGATGAGACGTCTGTGCAGGGCCTTCCGCTGATGACGAGGAAACAATTGGAGGAACTGACGGCGCTGGCGAACCGGAATGGGATGCAGACCGCTATCCATGCGATTGGCGACGGGATCCTGGACTGGATTCTGGATGCGTATGAGCAAGCGTTGCAGGAAAAGCCCAGAGAGGATCATCGTCATGGGATCGTTCACTGCCAGATTACCCGGCAGGAACAGTTGGAACGGATCGAGAAGCTTGGGCTTCATGTTTATGCCCAGACGATTTTTCTGGATTATGATCTGCGGATCGTGGAGGCGCGTGTGGGCAGGGAGCTGGCGTCCTCCAGTTATGCGTTCCATACGCTGAAGGAAAAAGGGGTCCATGTTTCCAACGGAAGCGACTGTCCGGTGGAACTGCCGGATGTGATGGCAGGTATCCAGTGCGCCGTTACCCGCAGGACACTGGACGGAACCGCAGGCCCATATCTCGCCCGGGAAGCGATGGATGTGCAGGAAGCGCTGGATTCCTATACGTCAGAAGGAGCTTATGCGTCTTTTGAGGAAAAGCAGAAAGGCAGGATCCAGGCGGGAATGCTGGCGGATTTCGTTGTGCTGGGGGAGAACCCGTTTCAGGTTCCGGCGGCGGAACTGCGCAGGGTACCGGTGGAGGAAACCTATGTAGGAGGACAGTGCGTTTATCATAGGGAAAGATGAAAAAGCCTAAATTTTAGGTATTATTAGAAAGATAACACCTAAAATTTAGGTAAATAAGGTAAAAAATTATCCCGAAACACTTATAAGCGCATAGAATCTGTGGTATACTGAAAAAAGAGTTTGATTGAGAAATAAGAAAAGAGAAAATGTTGAAACGATAAAAAAGCGGAAGACAGGGAGGTAGAGGTATTGGAGTTCGCCCATCAAAAAACAGTATCTGGAGAAGAGATAAGGCAATTGAGGAAGAAATTGGATTTCACGCAGAAGAATTTTGCGGCTTTTGCAAATGTATCGGTGAAAACGGTTCAGCACTGGGAAAGTGGCAAGAAGGAAGTGTCTGGCCCGATCGTCGCCTTACTGAAGATCCTGAAAGAGCATCCGCAGCTGAAAGACGAACTTATGATTCCCGAAAAAAAATATCCCCTTCGCCTGAAATATTTCTGCGGCAATGATCTCTGTACGATCATAGATGTTGATGAACGAAATCAGAAAATTTTTGTAAAAAATTTTGTCAGCGATTATATGTATCGTGCATTTGGAAGAAATGAGAAACCGGATTACAGAGATTATGAGGAATTTCTTGAGTCCAGATGTTTCCCGCGGACACGGGATCAAATGAAGCTGATGCTTCGGGAACTGAATTTGCCGTTTTATGATCCGTTTCTGATCATACAGAAAACGCAGGGACGTATGGCTGAGGATAATTTCTGGATTCAGATTGAAATGTAGGTGTTTTTATGGTTGAATTATCGGATTCCTCAGGTTCAGGCAAAAACACTGTCCCGGGATTTTGATGAACAGTTGGATGCTGTGGAACAACTATATGGTCAGCCGATGCATTTTTCTTTCGACGAGAAGGAAGTGGAAGAGCTCCTTGAACAGGAAGAATTTTATCCGGAAAAACAAAAAAGGCGTATTCAGGAAATTCTGCTTCATCAGAGAAGAAAATATGAGTATTTGTTTGACAAATGAATTTTTAAACAGGAAGATTGTGCACGGGCAGTGATTCTGCTATAATGGTCTGCGGTTAAAAAGAATCGGGGGGATACCAAGGATGAAGAAAACCAATGATTATGGACGGGACTCGATCCCGCTGCTCGTGCTGAAGACGTCGGTTCCGTTTATGCTGGCGCAGCTTGTCAACGTATTATACAGTATCGTAGACCGGATTTATGTGGGAAATATCCCGGTGATCGGAGCGGATTCTCTGGCGGGGGCGGGAGTGTGCGCACCGATCATCACGCTGCTTTCGTCTTTCGGAACGCTGGTGGGAATCGGCGGATCGGTGCTTTTTTCCGTGCGTCTGGGAGCAGGGGACGAAAAGAGCGCGCAGCGTATCCAGGCAAACAGTTTTTCTATGCTGCTGATCCTGTCGGCAGTGCTGACGGTTGTGTTTCTGCTGACCAAGAATCAGCTGCTGAGCTGGTTTGGTGCCAGTGAGGTGACATTTCCTTATGCGAACACCTATCTGACCATCTATACGCTGGGAACTTTTTTTGCATTGCTGTCCATGGGAATGAATTACTTTATCACGGCGCAGGGATTTCCAGGGCTTGGAATGATGACGACGATGATCGGCGCGGTGGTCAACATTGTGCTGGATCCGGTGTTTATTTTTGGATTTCATATGAATATTGCGGGCGCAGCGGTGGCGACGGTGATTGCTCAGATGAGCTCCTGCATATTCGTGCTCTGCACACTGCGGAGAAAGAAAATGCGGATTCCGCTGACGATCGTGCGGCCGGAACCGGCAACTGCAAAACGGATCCTGACCATCGGCTTTTCTCCGTTTCTGATCCTCGCCACAGACAGTGTCATTATCATTGTGATGAATGCGGTTCTGCAGTACTATGGGGGAAAAGAGTACGGGGATACGCTGATCACCGCTGCAACCATTGTACAGAGTTATATGCTGCTGATCACTTCGCCGATGCTGGGGATCACCGGAGGATCTCAGCCTCTGATCAGCTATAATTACGGGGCGAATCAGCCGGCAAGGATCCGGAAGACTGTGTTCTGGGTTCTTATGCTGTGTATCTGCTTTACCACGCTGATGTTCCTTCTGTCAAGGATCATGCCGGAGATCTTTGTCCGGATCTTTACCAGCGACGCGGAATACAGAGAGCTGGCAGTGTGGGGCATCCGGGTATTTACGATGATGATCATACCGCTGAGTTTTCAGTATGTCTTTGTGGACAGCCTGACTGCCCTTGGAATGACCGGAATTTCTCTGATCCTTTCTTTGTTCCGGAAAGGTTTGTATCTGGCTTCCACCTGTGCGCTTCCGGTCTTTTTTGCGGCAAGTTCTGCGTTCTATGCGGAGCCGATCGCGGACGGTACGGCGGCGGTGCTCTCCACCGTGGTATTTTTCGGTATCTACCGGAAATATCTGAGAGGGGACGGGCGGCTGATGGAGATCAAAGTGTGACGGAGAAAAGGTAGGGAAAGGAAAAGTGTAACAGCCGTAATAGTTCGAAACATTGAACTGTTACGGCTGTATTTTTGTTCCGGTCAGAAGGTTACAACCGATTCACAGCACCGGAAGTCGGTATCAATATTGTGGGCGATAAAGCGCACTTTGCAGTAAATGACGATTCCCAAAGCTCTTGCTTCCGCGGCAACCGGTGAAGGCGTCGGCATGATTGGTGGAACCTCCGGCAGTGAGCTGATCCACGGCAGATTTCAGCGTGTCCACGGAGGTGATCAGCTGTGCGTCTGTCGCGGCGGTGCCGGAGAAGCTGACGATGCCGATCCTGCTGCCGGAACCGATCTGCCCGTCCTGTCCGCTGTCCGTGGCTTCATCGATGATGTCGATAAATGTTTTGGCGCCGGCTTTGAGACTGGCGAGAGGCGGCCCTGCCATACTGCCGGAGCGGTCCAGAACCAGGACGATGTCCGTTGGATTGGAAGCGATATCCGGAGCGGCTGCAAGGGAAATGCTTAGAGCGTGTTTGAAAATGAAAAATTTTATCCCCCCATGGGGCTTGTTAAAGAATGAACAATCTGATATTTTTTATATAGTTCAAATATTTTGGGAGGAAGAGGAATGAAAAAGAAAATAATCGCGTTTCTCTGCGCGTTTTCCCTTGCTGCCGGCGTTTTTGCCGGATGCGGACAGAACCAGGAACAGACCGCACAGACGTCCGGTGTTTCTGATGAGAAGGTACAGGAAGGATCACAGGAAAGTACAAAAGATGAGGTGATCGTCACTATGCCGACGACCTCAGAGCCGGAATCCGGCTTTGACCCGGCGTATGGATGGGGAGCAGGCGAGCATGTGCATGAGCCGCTGATCCAGAGTACGCTGACGGTAACGAACCAAGATCTGGAGATCGGACTGGATCTGGCGACGGACTATCACGTGAGCGAAGATGGTTTGACATGGACCGTCACCATCAGGGATGATGTGAAATTTACGGATGGTGAGCCGCTCACTGCCGAAGATGTGGCTTTTACGTACAACAACTGCAAAGAGAAAAGTTCTGTCAATGACTTTACGATGCTGGAAGAGGCAGTGGCAACAGACAATACGACGGTAGAATTTCGAATGACAAGGCCGTATTCTATCTGGCCGTATACCATGGCGGTTGTGGGAATCGTTCCTGAGCATGCGTACGATGAGAATTATGGACAGAACCCCATCGGTTCGGGGCGTTATATCATGAAGCAGTGGGATCGCGGGCAGCAGGTGATTTTCGAGGCTAATCCGGAGTATTACGGGGAGGCGCCGAAGATGAAGAAAGTGACGGTTCTGTTTATGGAAGAGGATGCCGCCCTGGCTGCTGCAATGTCCGGACAGGTGGATGTGGCTCATACGGCTGCTTCCTACAGCGACCAGCAGATAGAAGGGTATGAACTGTTCCGGGTAGATACGGTGGACAACCGTGGATTTAACCTGCCGTGTGTTGAGCCGCAGGAAAAAGACGGCATTACCTACGGAAACGCATTCACTGCGGATGTCCGCGTGAGACGTGCGATCAACATCGGCATTGACCGTCAGGAAATGATCGACAATGTGCTGAACGGATACGGAACCGCCGCCTACAGTGTATGCGACAAGATGCCATGGTACAACGAGGACTGTGAAGTTGCTTACGATCCGGAAGAGGCGGTGCGAATCCTGGAAGAAGCCGGATGGAAGGAAGGCAGCGACGGAATCCGTGAAAAAGACGGGGTGAAAGCCGAGTTTACACTGATGTTCAGCACCGGTGATTCTGTCCGCCAGGCATTGGCGGAAGATACGGCGAACCAGCTGAGAGAGCTTGGAATACGCGTCACCACAGAAGGTGTCGGCTGGGATGTGGCGTACGACAGAGCGCAGTCAGACCCTCTGATGTGGGGATGGGGTGCGCACACGCCAATGGAGCTTTATAATATTTATCATACACTTTCGGACAGCGGAATTGGAATGGCAGGATATTCACCGTATGCCAACGAAGCGGTGGACCAGTATATGGATCAGGCACTGGCGGCCGGTTCTCTGGAAGAGTCTTATGAGTTATGGAAAAAGGCTCAGTGGGACGGTACGACGGGCATTACACAGGAAGGTGATATTCCGTGGATCTGGCTCTGCAATGTGGATCATCTGTACTTCGTGAGAGACGGACTGCAGATCGCGGATCAGAAGATCCATCCCCACGGACACGGGTGGTCGATCATTAACAACGTAGACCAGTGGAACTGGGAATAAAGAAGTCATAGAGACTGCAGCTCCGGGGAAGTTTTCCGACCTTCCCGGAACGGCAGTCTGCTTATGTGGGGAGGAAAAAATGAAGAGACGCTGGATCGTGTTTATCGGGAAAAACTTAATAAGGATCCTTCTTTTGACCATCTGCATCAGCATGGTCACTTTTGCGTTAATGAAGGCATCGCCCATTGATCCGCTGCAGGCAAACGTGGGTCAGGCGGCGCTGGGAACCATGAGTCAGGAACAGAGAGAGAAGCTGGAGGAGTACTGGGGCGTCAATACCCCTCCGATCCGGCAGTATCTGTCCTGGGCCGGCGACTTCGTTCGGGGAGACATGGGGATTTCCCTGCTGTACCGCCAGCCGGTCACAGAGGTGATTGCAGTGAAGCTTTCCAATTCGCTGTTTCTGATGATCACCGCATGGATCATTTCGGGAGTCCTCGGTTTCCTGTTGGGAGTAGTCTCCGGAATGAACCAGGGAAAATTTGCGGACAAGCTGATCCGGGGATACTGTCTTGTCGTCTCCAGCACTCCGGCCTTCTGGCTGGCGCTGCTGCTTCTGATGATCTTCAGTGTCTGGCTGCAGCTCTTTCCGATCGGGCTGAGTGTTCCGATCGGTGTGGAAGCCAGCGGAGTGACCTTTCTGGACAGAGTTTACCATGCGGTGCTTCCTGCGCTGACATTGAGCATAACAGGAGTTTCCAACATTGCGCTGCATACCCGGGAAAAAATGATCGATGTAATGCAGAGCGATTATGTGCTGTTTGCAAGGATGAGAGGAGAAAAAGGATGGCGGCTGTTCCGGTATTATGGTTTCCGGAATGTGCTGCTTCCAGCGGTGACGCTTCATTTCGCTTCCATCAGTGAAATCTTCGGCGGATCCGTCCTGGTGGAACAGGTGTTTTCCTATCCGGGCCTTGGTCAGGCGGCAGTGGCGGCGGGACTTGGCAGCGATCTTCCGCTGTTGATGGCGATCACCATTGTCAGTGCGCTGATCGTCTTCGGCGGAAATCTGGCGGCCAATCTTCTTTATGGAATGATTGACCCGCGGATCAGAAGAGGAGGAGCTGTAAAATGAAGTTTTTCAATCGAAGACAGCGGATGATGATCGGAATCTTTTTCTCGATTGCTTTTCTTGTAATTGTCTGCGTTTTGGGAAATTTGAACACGGAGGCGGCAAGAGTGACGGATTTTTCCAGAAAAAACCTTGCCCCGTGTTCGAGTTATATCTTTGGTACGGACTGGCTGGGAAGAGATATGCTGGCGCGCACGTTAAAAGGCCTTTCGATGAGTATTCTGATCGGTGTTGTGTCGGCGGCGGTCAGCGCCGTGGTGGCGCTGGTTCTTGGGATCGCGGCAGCGACCCTGGGAAAAACCGCGGACAGCATCATTTCTTTTGTCATTGATCTGATCATGGGAGTGCCCCATATTCTGCTTCTGATCCTGATTTCAGTAGCTCTGGGAAAGGGACTGAAAGGCGTCGTTATCGGCGTGGCGCTGACCCACTGGCCTTCTCTTGCCCGGCTGATCCGGGCGGAAGTCATACAGCTGAAGGAAAGTCCGTATATTCAGATTTCTGCGAAACTTGGAAAAAGCAGGTGGTACATTGCCAGGAAGCATATGCTGCCGCATCTTCTGCCGCAGTTTCTCGTAGGTCTGGTGCTGCTGTTTCCCCATGCGATCCTCCATGAATCCAGTGTCACGTTTCTGGGATTCGGTCTCTCCACGGAGCAGCCTGCCATCGGCATTATCCTGTCCGAGGCGATGAAATATCTGGTGACCGGAAAATGGTGGCTGGCGCTGTTTCCGGGCATTCTTCTGGTTGTAACCGTTATCATGTTTTATGTACTGGGGGAAAGTCTGAGGAAGCTGCTGGATCCGAACAGCGTACATCAGTAAAGTTCCGGAAGAGAAAGGGAAAGCGGATAATGATGGAAGAGACAAAAAAGACATGGAATGAAAAAGAGCCGATATTGAAAATAGAAAATATGAGCATTCGTTTTACCCAGTATGACCGCGGAATGCATCAGACGGAACTTCCTGTCATACGAAATCTTGATGTGGAAGTCCGTCAGGGAGAGATGGTGGCGGTCGTGGGCTCCAGCGGTTCCGGAAAAAGCCTTCTGGCGCATGGGGTTATGGGCGTGCTGCCTTACAATGCGGTCATGGGCGGAACCATCACCTATTGCGGGGAGGAACTGACACAGAAAAGGATCGAAAAACTCAGGGGAAAAGAGATTGTTCTTGTACCCCAGAGTACGGTATATCTGAATCCGCTGATGAAAATCGGACCGCAGATCCGGAAGGGCGACAAGGGGATTCAGGCCAGAAACAGACTGCGGGAAATCTTTCGACGGTATGAACTGAAAGAAGAGGTAGAAGATTTGTATCCTTTCGAACTTTCCGGAGGAATGAACCGGAGAGTCCTGATTTCCACCGCGATGATCGAATCCCCGAAGCTGGTGATCGCGGATGAGCCGACGCCCGGACTGGATCTGAGAGTAGCAAAACGTGCGATGGCACATTTTCGGGAACTTGCGGACATGGGCGCGGGTGTGCTGGTGATCACCCACGACCTGGAACTTGCCCTGGAGGTGGCGGACAGGATTGTGGTTTTCTATGCGGGAATGACCGTGGAGGAAGCTGCCGTGGAAGATTTTGAACGGGAAGAAACGCTGCGCCATCCGTATACCAAGGCTTTGTGGAGAGCCATGCCAAAGCATGGATTTCAGTTTATCAAAGGAACACAGCCCTATGTAAAGGATCTCCCCGCCGGGTGCCCGTTTGCCCCAAGGTGCAGCCAGCGGACGGAAGCGTGCAGCCAGGAAATTCCCTGGAGAGAGCTTCGCGGCGGCAGTGTCAGATGTATCCATGCGGAATAAGGGTACAATGTTTTGTGAGGATTTTTGCCGCTGGAAGAAGGCGGCGGAATGGAGAATAAGATGAATCTGGAAATAAAAAATGTATCTTACCGTTACCGGGAAGATGGAAGACAGATTTTGGAGAATTTCAGTCTTACCGTAAGCCAGAAGGAGAGAGTCGGTCTGGCGGCTCCCAGCGGTTATGGAAAAACGACTCTGTGTAAACTGCTCTCCGGATATTTGAAGCCGGATCAGGGGGAAATCCTTCTGGATGGAAAGCCGCTGGCTTCTTACCGCGGATACTGTCCGGTACAGATGATCTGGCAGCAGCCGGAATTTGCGGTGAATCCAAGACTGCGCATGAGAGAAGTGCTGCTGGAAGGTGACGCGGTGGAAGAGCGCGTGATCCATGAACTGGGAATTGAACCAGACTGGCTGAATCGTTTTCCGGGCGAGCTGTCCGGAGGCGAACTGCAAAGATTCAGTATTGCCAGAGCACTGGGAAAGAGGACAAAGTTTCTGATCGCAGATGAGATCAGTACGATGTTGGATCTGATCACGCAGAGCCAGATCTGGAATTTTCTGCTGAAAGAAGTGGAAAGGAGAGGAATCGGCCTGATTGCCGTCAGCCATAACCAGGAACTGATGGACTGGGTCTGTACCAGGCAGATTTCACTGGAAAAACAGGGACCGTGAGAAATGCAGAAATTGACTGCATTTCTCACGGTCCGTTGCGCCTCTTTCGTATACTTTTTCCAGGTCAATCCCAGCCATTCTTTGTGCAGCATTACGATACGTCCCGCTTCCTCACGCAGATAAGATTTGCAGACAAGGGGGAGGAGAGATATAATAAGGTTACCGGAAACCGTTCAGCCAGCTGAAAGGCTATGGTTCCGGTACATTCATTTGAAATGATTTGCTGGTTTGGTGAGAGTGCTGCCAGTATGGAACAGAAACGGGAGGAGAAGAAAAAGATGGCTACGGATATGACAAAGGGATCAATAATTCCGCAGATTACAAGGTTTACGATCCCGCTGGTGCTGGGGAATCTGTTTCAGCTTACTTACAACGCGGCGGATTCTGTGATTGTGGGAAAATTCGTCGGGGATGATGCCCTTGCGGCGGTTGGGACCGCAGGTCCGATCATGAATATGGTGATCCTGTTTATCACAGGAATGTGTATGGGCGCGGGAATCCTGATGAGCACGCATTACGGGGCGAAGGATTACGGCCTTCTGGAACGGCAGATCAGTACGTCGATGCTGGGAGGCCTGGGATTTTCGGCGGTGATTTCTGTTCTTCTGATCGTGTTTGCCCATCCGCTGCTGGAACTGCTTCAGGTTCCGGAGAATATTATCGGCGATGCAAAGGGATATCTGAGAATTATCTTTCTGGGATTGATCTTTACCTTTATCTACAATTTCTTTTCCAATACGCTGCGGGCGCTGGGAGACAGTAAGGTGCCCCTTTATTTTCTGATGATCAGCGCGCTGCTGAATGTGATCGGCGATCTGTTTTTCGTGGTGATTCTTGGATGGGGTGTTTTGGGAAGCGCGGCTGCGACCGTGCTCAGCGAGATGCTGTGCTGCCTTTTCTGTCTGATCTATATCAGGAAAAAGGTTCCGCTGCTCTGCCTGGGTAAGAAGTGGAAGGCATTTGACGGTTCCATTCTCTGGAAGACATTCAATTATGGGATTACAAGCGCTCTGCAGCAGATGTGCGTTCAGCTTGGCAAAATCTGTGTGCAGACGGTGGTGAATGTGCAGGGTGTCGCGTTTATCGCTGCGTTCACCGCGATCAACCGGGTCGATGATTTTGCCATGACTCCCCAGCAGAATATCGCCCATGCGACGACGACTTTTATGGCGCAGAACAGAGGGGCGGGAAATATCCGGAGGATGAAGCAGGGATTTCTCTCATCGGTTCTTATTCAGCTGGTCTATACGTCCGTGGTGGCGGTGCTGGTGTTTTTCGGGGCGCGCCCGATCATGCAGCTGTTTGTCGGCGACGGGTCGGAGCAGGTGATCCAGCTAGGTGTTTCTTATCTTCGGCTGATCGCGCTGATGTATCTCATGCCGGCGGCGACCAATACGATCCAGGGGTTTTTCCGCGGGCTTGGAGATCTGAAAGTTACGCTGATCAGCACCATTTTGAATATGTCGGCACGCTTCTTTTCGGCATGGCTGATGATCCATATCCTGCACGGCGGGTTCGACCGGCTGGCGTGGGCGAATTTCTTCGGATGGGTGGCGATGCTGGCGCTTCAGATTCCGTTGATCATTATGCGATGGAGGAAAGAGCAGCAGACAAGCTGAGAAAGGGAGTTTCGAATACGCTCCAGAAAGCAAAAAAATAAGTTTTTCAGAAAGGGAAAATTCATGGATACATTATGGTATAAGGCGCCTGCTGACAATTGGAATAAAGCCCTCCCTGTAGGCAATGGCGTTATGGGAGCAATGTGTTTTGGCGGCACTGTGATAGACCGTTTTCAGCTTAACAACGACAGCATATGGTGGGGCGGCTTTCGTGACAGGATAAATCCTGATGCAAAAGAAAATATTCCTGTGATACAACGGCTGATCCGTGAGGGGAAAATACGTGCGGCGGAAGAGCTTGCCAACGAAACGGTTGCCGCGGTTCCCGATTATCAGAGCCATTACGAGCCTCTTGCGGATGTGTTTTTTATTCCCGAAAGCGACGAACGGATATATTTTCTCGGGCTCCGCGATTACTGGAGCGAACAGCTTAACCGGGTTGAGACACTTCCGGATTACAAGCGTGAACTGGATATAGAAAAGGGCATACATACTGTAAGTTATACAAAGAACAGCATGCATTTTTGCCGCGAAAGTTTTCTTTCCTGCCCGGACAAGGTCATGGCGGTAAAATGTGAGGGCACACCTCTGCGTATTATCATGGAACGCGCCGTTTATTGTGAAAAAATATATAAGCTGTCAGAAAATACTCTGTGCATGGAGGGGCAGGCGGGAGCAGACGGCGTGAAATACTGCCTTGTAATCCGCGCTGTAAGCGGAAATCCTTATATAAAGGGAAGAACGCTTCACTGCGACGGAAACGCAGAAATACTTATGACCTCGCAGACGAGTTTTTATTGTGACAACTATCTGGAAGAAGCTGTAAAAGCGCTTGATCAGGCAGAAAAGCTGGGCTATGAAGAACTGAAAAAGCGGCATGTCGCGGATGTTTCGGAGCTTATGAACCGCTGTATCTTATCAATCGAATGTGAGGATAAAAGCGATCTTCCGACGGATGAAAGGCTTGAAAGAATAAAAAGCGGCGGCGAGGATAATGGCCTTATCAATCTTGCCTTTGCTTACGGCAGATATTTGCTGATTGCTTCCAGTCGGGAGGGCAGTCTGCCCGCAAATTTACAGGGAATATGGAACGACAGTTTTACTCCCGTATGGGACAGCAAATATACCATAAACATTAACACTCAGATGAACTATTGGTGTGCGGAAAATACAGGTCTTTCCGAACTTCACAAACCATTGTTCGATCACATAAAGCGAATGGTTGACAACGGAAAACATGCCGCGGAAAAAATGTACGGTGCAAGAGGCTGGATGGCTCACCACAACACCGATCTGTGGGGAGACTGTGCGCCGCAGGATACCTGGCCGTCTTCGACCTACTGGCAAATGGGTGCTGCATGGCTTTGTCTCCATATTTTTGAACATTACCGTTATACGGGCGATAAAAACTTCCTTTCAGAGTATCTGCCCATCATTAAGGAAGCCGCACTTTTCTTTGAAGATACGTTGATTGAAAATGATAAAGGCCAGCTTGTGGTATCTCCCACAACCTCTCCTGAAAATTCCTATCTTCTTTCAAACGGTGAACATGGAAATCTGTGTGAGGGTGCGTCTATGGACGCGCAGATTTTGTACGAACTGTTCCGCGGACTTATTGAAACGGGAATGCTTGAGGATGACGAAATCAAGCGTTATACGGCTATACTTGAAAAACTCCCCAAGCCTCAGATTGAAACGAACGGTACCATTCAGGAGTGGGCGGAGCCTTATGAAGAAATCGAAATTGGCCACCGCCACATTTCGCACCTGTTTGCGCTCTACCCGGGAAAACAGTTTTTTGATTGTGAAAACAGCGAAGAGCTGCTTGCGGCCGCAAGAAAAACGCTGGAACGCAGGCTGTCAAACGGCGGCGGTCACACAGGATGGTCAAGAGCCTGGATTATCAATATGTGGGCAAGGCTTGGTGATGGTGACAAATGCTATGAAAATATTGCTGCCCTGCTGAAAAGCTCAATGCTTCCCAACCTGTTCGATAATCATCCGCCGTTCCAGATCGATGGCAATTTCGGGCTTGTTTCCGGAATTGCAGAAATGCTTTTGCAGAGTCATAACGGTAAGGCAAAGCTTCTCCCTGCCCTGCCGAAAGCGTGGAAGAACGGCAGGATTACGGGGCTTCGTGCAAGGGGCGGAGAGATTTATGATATTGAGTGGCGTGATGGGGAATTATATCGCTGCACGAACAGATAAAAAAGATTTCTTTTGCAATTCCAGCCCGCCTCCGGCGGCACAACGGAGCAGAAAATCGTAAATGATTTTCTGTCCGATTGTGCAGACGCTGTGAGGCGGATACATTTTTTTAGAAAATTAGCACTCACCTCTTGGCTCGTTTGGGGTGGTTTTGTCCTGTGGTGTCAGAGCCCGTAAAGCCTTATTTTACAAGGCTTTTGCGGGTTCTTACTTTTTGTCTGGGAGTGTCAAAAATCGTCATTTTGAAAGAAAATGGTGTAGTAAATGGTGTAGTAAAATAATCTTAATTAGTGAATAAAAGTAAGAAGAATAAATCTAGTACTTTTTACGATATTCTGTTAAAATGGAATCAATTAAATCTTACTTATTCTATTGTTATTTTTTTTGAAAAAATTATCATAAGGAATTTATAGGAAAAGTATAAATCAGTTGCATGTTTGTGTTTTTGACCTCATAGTTTAGCATTATGCTGCTCTGCTTGCATGTCTCTGGAT